>Ga0123342_1000337_pt1 | contig 70820 bp, 40 predicted proteins | sample Turbeawhitnodule_FD_89960 | JGI IMG/M metagenome (GOLD analysis project Ga0123342, IMG submission 89960) | Root nodule microbial communities of legume samples collected from Mexico - Turtle bean Mexico white nodule | ecosystem: Host-associated > Plants > Roots > Nodule | place: Mexico: Nepantla... | reverse complement strand
CCAATGCAATTGTTGTAATTTGGACCCTAAGAAAAATTTCAAGTCAAAGTCTTGCAAACAAATAAAAAAGATTATTGAAAAAGTTGAATGAAAAATGGATTATACACATTCTTATCTAAATGAGAAACTAGAAGTTAATGATTACCAAAACCAATGCAATTGTTGTAATTTGGACCCTAAGTAAAATTTCAAGTCAAAGTCTTGTAAACAAATAAAAAAATATTATAGAAAAAGTTGAATGAAAAATGGATTACACACATTCTTATCTAAATGAGAAACTAGAAGTTAATGATTCTTTTAAGACATTTAATGATTTAACTCATTGGAATTATGGTTTTGAATAAAAAGAATTTATGGAGTGATTAGGTAACTCTTTGCAATTCTTTATTAAGAGGTGTGGTTAGAGGTATAACACTTATGATGAGGACTTGTTCAGTATTAATTAAGGCATTGAATGCTTTTGAACCAAGAAGAGAAGAAAAGCAACCTAATTGAAAGCCATTGATTTTGCCCCTCCAATCAAGCAATTAAATGAATTTGTTAGTGAGTCCCCCCATGTGCCCTAGAAAAGACAATTTGCCCATATTGTCCTATGTCTCCCCATGTGTTCCCTCAACTCTTGCTTTTTTCAAACACTAGGGCGGCTTCTATTTTATTCATGCTCTCTCTTTGTGTCTTTCCACACTCTCCTCCATTATATAAGTGCCTAACCCCATCACCTTCTCTTTGCTCCTTCTTCACCTTCCAATAAACACAACACAAAAGAAAAGAACAAAGAGAGAGAAGTATGATCAAGTTGAGGTCAAAGAGGTTTTCAAGAAGCAGCTCCAAGCTTGGCAATGGCAGTAGCAAAGGAGGAGCATCTTCCCCAGAAAAGGATGCCAAAAACATTGGTGAAATCAAGTGGGAGCTTAGGCCTGGTGGCATGCTTGTTCAGAAGAGGGAGAGTAGCCAAAGTGATGGTGAGGGAGTGATTGCTGTTAGAGTCTCCACTGTGTCACAGTGGCATGACATTTCCATTGATGCAACTTCAACTTTTGGTAATGCTCTTGTAAAGAAACCTAGTTTTGCTTACAAACCCTTTTTTTCTTATCAATTTCATGATCATATATACCCCATATGTTTTTTTTTGAGAGTGTACTCCAAATTTTTATTCTTGGGTTAAAGGGTGTTTTTAATAGTTAAAAAAAATCAAATTTTTGGTTTGTTTTGTTCACTTTAAAATCATTATCTTTTTTGGGTATTTCTCTTTAAAGTATTTGAACTTTAACCCTTACATTAGCATTTTTTTCTCGTTCAATCAAAGGTTGAAATTTTTGGGTTAAAGGGTGTTTTTAGTAGTTAAAAAAAATCAAATTTTTAGTTTGTTTTGTTGACTTTAAAATCATTATCTTTTTTGGGTATTTCTCTTTAAAGTATTTGAACTTTAAACCTTGCATTAGTATTTTTTTCTCGTTCAATCAAAGGTTGAAAATTTTGGGTTAAAGGGTGTTTTTAGTAGTTAAAAAAAATCAAATTTTTGGTTTGTTTTGTTGACTTTAAAATCATTAGTTTTTTTGGGTATTTCTCTTTAGAATATTTGAACTTTAGCATTTTTTTTCCTTAATCAAAGGTTAATGTCGGAATATTTTAAAGAAATAGTGGCTGAAGATAATATTTTAAAAGCTGGAGATAAAAACTAATTCATTTGGATGGTGATGCTAGGTGTCTTTGTCTGATTTAATGATTTAAAACGACAGAAATATTGAAATCATTGAAGAGATAAGATACTCAGAAAATATATATACAAGAAATTATTAATTTCTTAAAAATCAAATAGAACATAGATATATTTTTCAAGTGTGTTTTACTAATTTGTGAATGAATATGAGATGCAGGTAAATTGAAACTGATTTTGTCACTGGTGACAAATTTGGATCCTAGAGAGCAGAGGCTTCTTTTCAAGGGCAAAGAGAGAGAAGACAATGAATTCCTTCACATGGTTGGGGTAAGGGACAAGGACAAGGTCCTAATGCTTGAGGATCCTGCAACAAAGGAGATGAAGCTTCTTGGCATGGCAAGAGGCCAACCCATTAACAATACTTGTTGTACCATCACTGTATGACCCTTGAATATTCATCAAACTTCATGTTAACTAGCACTAACCAGAAAAAAGAAAAAGAAAAAAAAAGTGAAAGTAAAGTTGAATGTAAAATGATGGGTCTTTCTTCACTTTTGTTTGTCTTAGAATAGAAACTTAATTATGTACTATGTGGTGGGTAGAACCTCCCTTGATTTTAAAAATGTACATGATGATGCAATGCCATGTCATTTTTCAGAGTTTGCTTTTATTATTGAAGTGTTTTTTTTTTCCAAAAACGAATGAATAAATAACAGTTATTTTAGGGATATCTCAACCCTTACACAAAATATCTGTACGAGAATTTAATCTTCTAGATTTTTAACAAAAACTGAAAAACCTACCAGTAGACACAACTATCTCCTAGAAACATTAACTAACCTCATATAAATTAAAGATTCAAGATATCAATCTGAGTATGAAAAACTTACATCGTGCGCTTTACTCGTAATCCAAGACCAAGTCTTCATTTGTGTCACAGTGAAAATTTCAATGTGATTTACCATGTCTCGTCTAAAAAAATCCTCTTGTTCCCTATGTGAAGTGTTGTTAATTCGTTGTACAATTTTTTGTTCTTATTTTTTTTGTTCTTGTGATGGTTTTGGTTTGTGTCCTTTGTTCAATTATACAAACCCATGCGTGCACGCCCACAACAAAAAAGATTAGGGTGGAAGCGTGGACTCATAGGTTATAAAGTTCAAGCTGTTTGGGTCAAAGATGGTATTCAGATCAAGGGTCTACACTTTATTTGTTAAAAAGTTAAAAAAAAATGTGTTAATTTCAAATCATAAATAACTGTTTCATGTCATTGAAAGCTGACATAAGTAGTGAGTTATTATTTTCTAAAATTAAGTGATACAAATTTGAATAATATGAATTTTAAGTGCCATTAACCTTAAATAAATTATTAATTGAACATTAAATGTTATCATTATTATATTTTTAATATTATTAGATGGAATTCATTAATATATAAAGTTAATAAAGAAATTTGTAGTTTTTAATAAATTTTGAAAAATAAAAAAAGGGTGTTATCAGCTTTTTAATTCTTTAGTCAACCCAAATGTGAAAGTCCTAACTATAGGAAAAAGAGAAGAGGTTAATTATACTAAAAACTTATGTTCAATTTATAATTTGAATTTCTTTTATTTCTTCATCGTGATTTTAATCTCCTGTTTTCTCACAATTTCAGGCCTAAGATTTACAAAATTCATAATTTTGGTCCAACTTTAAATTCTGCAAATGTTTTATTTCTTTAATTGAGACATAGATCTAACATATCTATTTAAAAATAAATTAGTCATTAAAATTTAAAAACGATGTGAAATTAAATGGCTATATGTTCGATAAAAACTTGTTGTAAAAATTAAAAGTTGGTAGCCGGAATGTTAGTTTATCAAACATATTAATATATTAAAGATAATTCTGAAATAGTAAAATAAATATTTTAAATGATATAACAGTTAAAGTAATTTATAATATAGAAGTGTATAAATAATTCTAATAATAATAACGATTAAAATAATCTTCTTTCTATCCTTGTTAATATTTTATGGAGTAAGAAAACAAAGCATTTCAATAAATTTTTACCCATATAAAAAATAAAAAATAATAAAATCATACATTTAAAAAAAAAACTTAATATATTTTATAACAAAATAGGAATAAATATAAAGTTTGAAGCTAGGTTTAAAGAATGCTACTAAAAAAGCATTATTTATCAAACACTAATAATGTCATATAAATTTTTTAACTATACATTTTTTAAAAAAATTAACTTAAATGACACAAAATTATAGTTTGTTTAAAGTATATGTATACTAAAATAGTAAAATAATAATAAAAGTCAAAGTCATATATATATAAAAATATATAAGAGACCAAAATTTTATTTTGAGTAAATGATCATACTTTAATACTTTTGACCTAAATTTTTTCATTGACCTAATTTTTTTCATTACAAACTTATTATTTGAAGTGTAGATAAAATAATCATAAAAGGGTGTTAAGAAAACATAATAATAAATATAGTAATGATGTGAAAAGGTAAAGTGGTGGTGCTGTAGAAGGTCTGAGTGGGAGGCAAAGATGTCCATGACAGGCATGGAGTTCTCTTATCTAGGAAGCAACTTTCAATGGAATTCAGCACAATCATTTTTGGGCACTGATCATGCACTCTCTTTTCCTACTTTTCTAAATTCTAAATATTTCACCAAACCTTTTGCTTCACCAGAGAACCAGGAAGAGGGAGATAACCTAATTAAATATTCATCATGTTCACTTACTTTTGGACATTGGAAACCAAAGAAAGGGAGAGATCAAAAGATGAAAGACAAAATAAAAGTTATGATAATCAAAATAAGGACTACATGTTTTTTTTTTTCTTTTAAACATGTTTGAAGTTCAAATTTAGTTTTTTATTAACCTTTCTGTTAATTATTTTATTTTTTAAAAATATAAAACTATTACTTATGTTTTTAACTAATATTTAAATTAATTTTTAACCATGATATTCATTTGAATTATTATTTATGGAAAATAATTTTTTTATTAACAATCAAAAAATATAATAGATGTGAGTATTAGGGTACTCCAACTTATTAAAAAAAAGTCTTAATATAGATAATTAAAAGTTATGCTAATCAAAATAAGGATTAAATGTTTTTCTTTTCTTTTAAACATGTTTGAAGTTCAAATTTAGTTTCTTTATTAACTTTTCTGTTAATTATTTTATTTTTTGTTTTTAACTAATATTTAAATTATTTTTTAACCATGATATTCATTTGAATTATTATTCATGGAAAATAATTTTTTATCAATAATAAAAAATATAATAGATGTGATTATTAGGAGTACTCGAACTTATTAAAAAAAAATCTTAATGTACATTATAAATTATAAATAAGGGTATTTTAGTCTCCTCATCCTCCAACAATACTCAACTAATAACAAATTCTCCCACAATTTAACTATAGTTTGATTTCTTTCGTGCAGCTTTCTGTATAATATAATAATCCCTCAGAAGAGAAACATATTCATGGAAAATAATGAATAACATATTACACGTAATGATATGTGTTCTTAATTTATATAGTTTATTTTTAGTTTAAAGTAGTTCTTTAAGATCCAATTTTTTTGCCTAGTAAAGGTAATTTTAAAAAAAAATTGTTTTCATGAAAATATTTTCGATCAATTAAAAATGCAAAAATTTAGTCATTTATGTGAAATTATATATAGTTTCCTAAGCAAAGGACACATAAATTATATATATAGTTTCTTAAGAAAAGGATCGCGACCGCTAAACAAGGATGATGCTAGTTGATGGGTGATGCTAGAGGTTCTTACAGGACCTTAGAAATAATTAATCTTCTTCCTCTGTTCTCGGTCTCTCGGGTTCTCACGGTTATCTTGGACTTTCGGTTACTGGATCCATTAGATTGAAGTTGGGATGATTCTTGGTTACTGGATATAGACTTTCACTTATCTATTAGGTCATGTTCAACTCTCGGCTTCTGGGTTCAGATTGCTCTCGGGTAGGTGTGTGTACCTGCAAAGGCTTCAATGATAAAGTCATAATCAATTTGTTCAATTATCAGATAAAAATCATTTTACTTACCTGTTAAGTATATCATCTATTTATAGTGCTCATTGTTAGGCTTTTACTTTTCGCACCTTACAATTATTAAATGGCAGTTTCTTCCTGCACCCCCACACTCTTTTAAAAAGACTAAATCGCCCTTATTAGTTTTTAAAATTCCAAAAATATCCTTAATCTAAAAAAACCCTAAAGAGGTGCAGGCAAGGATGCTCTCTTGCGCAGCCGTGTCTTTCATATTCCAGCAGCAACACGCTTTCATGTTCTAGCAGCAGTGCGACACCTCCAAATCCTTCTCCTTCAATCTCACATTTTTTGTTGGTGATTTAGAGTGCTCTTGACAAAGGTAAGTAAATTTCTTTGCTTTTGGATCTGCACATCCGTTTTTTTTATGGATTTTTGTTTCCGTAAGTGTTTTCTTCCATTCCAGATTATAGAATCCGATAGAATTTTGGATCACAAAATATGGTAAAATCTCGAATTTTTGCTTCCAATAAAATCCCAGATTTGTGGTTCCGAGAAGATTCTGAATTTGTGGATTCGGAAAGGTTCCGAATTTATGGATCCGGGAAGCTTCCGGATTTGTGGATCTGGATTTGTGTTTTTATGGTCATCCTTTCTTCAACATATAAAACTTCATCAAAGATTTTTTCTATCTTCAAATATGATTTGCAATGAGCTTCTTTTTTTCTTCTTTTAATATTTTTTTTTGGTCTATAGTTTATTTATATTTGTTTAGTAGAAATGGTACAATGCTTTTTTTCTCTCTTTTGGTTTCAATAGAATTTTATATTTGCTGTTTTTTTGTTTGTATTGGTTCAACATCTTATTCATTAGTTTGTAATTTGGTTTAACTTGAATTGTGTAATTGAACAGTAATGGTGAAGACTAGGGGAGGAGGTTCACAAGGTGACCGTCTACGTCCCACAGCCTCTGTTAGAAGAAGACATGTTAATGAAGATGAAAAACATGAAGAACATGGATAATAACTTCTCAATATCATCATCATCCCACAAATCAACCCCATCATATAATTCTTGTTCAAATTCATCACTACTATTCATGCTTTTACAAATAAATAAATAAATGAAAGAAAATCATTGCATTTCGGATCCATGAATCCATAAGTCAAAAATATTATTCCAGATCCAACAATCCATAATTCAAAAAGACCATTCCGGATTCAGGAATCCATAACACAAAAAAACAATTCCGGATCCACCAATCCATAATGCAATTTAGGCTTCCGGATTCAGCACTCCGAAAAACAACAATTTATGATCTTTTACCTTCTGGAACACCCCCTCATCCGAAAAACACAATTTAATCAATTCCAGATTCATGAATCCGGAATATATTACCGGATCCCGATATTTGGTGGGGGTGCAGGAAGAAAAATATGGGGGTGCACGAAGAAGAAGCCTTATTAAATATACATTAAGTGTTTTGGGTCTATTTATTGGGCTTTGATACAATGTTTTCTTATTCTATTATCTATTTATTTTATTTTAGCTTTTAGCATGTTGACAACCTTTCGCCCACTAGGTCTAGCCAATACACTAGCCCACAGGCATAAGGATTTTGGAAAAAGACGAGATGTCGATAACAATCTCCAAATTTTTGAATTCACCTGACGTTTAGCATTCTTGATTTTAAGATATCTTCTACATTAAATGCATTATGTACAGAAAATCATATCGTTTTGTGTGCTTGATGATTACTACGTCTTTGATGTCAAACGACTTTGACCCCTGGTCACATGATGTTTCAAGATCTATCGGTCAAAATGTTATGCCCTTTCATTTTGAAAGGGTTTTTTTAATTCTATAAATAGGGGTTCTTTAATAGCATTGTCCTTACTGCATTTTCTATCTTCATCTTATTGCATCCGAGAAGTATTTCCGAATATTTTGAAAGACATTGTGTCTTCCTCAGCTTTATTTCCGATTCTGATGGGGATTCAGGATTTTTTAGCATGAGTAACAAAGCTTCTAGGAGAGTGATTGAAGATATTGCTAGGAGTGTTCATTCGACCACTTCCTCTACTACTTCGTCACTTGCTAGAAATAAGGCTTGCGTTGGTATAGCTTCAAGTGATGAGACTCCAAATCTTAAAGCAGAAGAAAAAGCCAAAAGTGCAGAAGAAAACTAGAGTTTAAGACGAGGTTTCAAATGGGTTGACTATAGAGTCCAAGAATATTTATCCCGGTATCGTTGGTCTTCAGCCCTTCATAGTCTTTTATCAACTATATCTATTTATCCCCTAAAGCTACTAAGGAGATTATTTCTTTTCGACGTTATCGGACTATTGACAATGTTTGTAATGGCGTAAGGGTAAGGTTGTGAATTTTTTGATGTTTACGAATGCCTTTTTACCGACATTCATGTTTGATTTCCTCTCGGTGAATTTCAAATTGGTGTTCTTGGTATTCTTAAGATTTTTCCTACTCAATTACTTCCTAATAGTTGGGCTTCTATGCAAGCTTTTCATATTGTGTGTAAATTTTTTTCATTAACTCACACTCCAAAAGTTTTCCTTCATCTTTATAACTGTTGACCTGGTAAACGTTTTGGCTAGTTAACGTTAATTAGTCGGTAAAAGGCTTGTTTACTTTTCCCTTTCACTTATAAAAAAATTATAAGAACATATCTATATAAGATGGTAAGAAAAATGAAGATCCCTCCTTTATTCTCTTTGTGTATTTACATAACTCGATGTGCAGTAAATATATACTAAGTGTATGGAGACTTTCTCTCTCCAAATTATAATTATAAGCTAATTATAATTATATAAGGATTCATTAACCATGAGATTTTATCATTATTAAATTAATTGCATATAATTGCGTACAATATCGTACAATAACGTATAATAATTACATAAATAATTTTGTATAATTTGATAATTATTTTTCCTTAATACCCTAAAGTTGGTAGGTGAAGATCATGGACCCCCAACTTGTGTCGTTTTGTCAAAAAATTTATCCCGGTATCGTTGGTCTTCAACTTTTCATAGTCTTTTATCAAATATATCTATTTATCCCTAAAGCTACTAAGGAGATTATTTGTTTTCGACGTTATCAGACTATTGACAATGTTGGTAATGGCGTAAGGTAAGGTTGTGAATTTTTTGATGTTTACGAATGCCTTTTTACCGACATTCATGTTTGATGAATTTCAAATGGGTGTTCTTGGTATTCTTAAGGTTGTTCCTACTCAATTGCTCCCTAATAGTTGGGCTTCTATACAAGCTTTTCGTATTGTGTGTAAATTTCTTTCATTAACTCCCACTCCAAAAGTTTTTCTTCATCTTTATAACTGTTGACCTGGTAAATGTTAGGTTGTTCCTACTCAATTGTTCCCTAATAGTTGGGCTTCTATACAAGCTTTTCGTATTGTGTGTAAATTTCTTTCATTAACTCCCACTCCAAAAGTTTTTCTTCATCTTTATAAGTTGACCTGGTAAATGTTTTGGCTAGTTATCGTTAATTAGTCGGTGAAAGGCTTGTTTACTTTCCCCTTTCACTTATAAAAAAAATTATAAGAAAATCGTCTATTTAAGATGGTAAGAAAAATTAAGATCTCTTTAATATTGTACAATAATGTATAATAATTATATACAATAACTTCATGGTGTGAGGGTGAAGTTGTGAATTTTTTTATTTTTACGAATGACTTTTTACGGACATTCATGTTTGATTTCCTCTCAGTGAATTTCAAATGGGTGTTCTTGGTATTCTTAAGGTTGTTCCTACTCAATTGCTCCCTAATAGTTGGGCTTCTATGTAAGCTTTTCGTATTGTGTGTAAATTTCTTTCATTAACTTCCACTCCAAAAGTTTTTATTCATTTTTATAACTCTCAGCCTGGTAAACTTTTTGGCTAGTTATCGCTAATTAAAATGCATGCTTGTTTACTTTCCCCTTTCACTCCTGCTTATAAAAAAAGTATAGAAAATCATATAAAAAGATGATAAGAAAAATGAAGATCTCTTTATTCTCTTGTGTGTATTTACATAAATCCATGTATAGGAAATATATATATATATATATATATATATATATATATATATATATAAATAAGTGAAGTTTAGGGAGACTTAGTCTCTCCAAATTATAAGCTAATTATGTACGGATCCACTAATAATGAGATTCTATCATTATTAAATTAATTGCATATAATTATAATTGTGTAAAATATCGTACAATAATTACGTATAATTTGATAATTATTATTTTCTTAATAAATTTTTAAAGAAGAACTTTTTAAAATTCTTATAGAAGAAACCAATAACAAATATATAAATGTTTCCAAATTTCCTTTTTGTTGGACCAGTAGTCTCTTGAAAGTTTATCATTTGATCGCGTGCCACTTCATGAAGTCGGAAGACCTTAAAATCCTTTCTGTTCTTATCAACCTCCGGTTTTAGAAACTTTTCAAATATATATGAAATATATGATAACTAAATCATTTATTTTAACAATCTTATTAATTAATTTTTTCTTAATAAAATATTTTTTAATCATTGACATTAAATTCATTTCAAAACGCGATTTTATGTTGGTAGAATAAATCTTTTATAGAAAAATATTTAGGTATTTGTTCTAGATATTAAAAATATAGTTAGAACTTATTATTTTTAAGTATAACATTAGATACATACTAGAACAAAACTACATACTGTGTATCAATTAGAATTACATGAAATTCTATTTTTATTTTTTTAATATTCATCTGCACATAGAAACACATTATTAGTATATATATGATTTCATGTTTATTATCTCAAAATCTCATAGAATATATATATATGTATATATATATATGTATGTATATATATATACATGTATATATATATACATGTATATATATATACATATATATATATATATCGTCTAGTGGGGTCTTAAACCGTTTAGAAGTAATTAGACCATTTAGTGTCTCAACATCACACCCATATATATTTCTTGAGGTGGAGAAAGATCGGTCTTCTATATTACTACGTCGTCGACCACATGGTCCAAGGGATGATGATAAGACACAACTTGCATCACAATAGGAGCATGCTTGTCCAGTGATTAATTTATCTAGTTCTATATCTATTATTTATTTACTATGGTTATTTATTTTAATGTATTTCATAACTAATATCATTTCACTTAATGCATGGTATATTCAGGAGAGTTCACAACATCTTGCAACACATGATTAATTATGGATATGTTTATGTTTATGAAAGTATTCTCACTGGTGCAGAAACATAAAACAAGTGCGGCTATTTCGAATATATAAATGCGGCTACAAGGTTTTATAGCCGCATTTGATCAACACGCAGTTGTAAATCAAGAAATACAAATGCGGCTATATAGCCGCATTTATAAATACCATTTACAAGTGCGGCTATTTGTTTTAGCCGCACTTGTATATGCCAAATCATTAAAAAACATAAAAATTTTAAAGCATCGTCAATCTTGTGTGAAGGCAACGTTGATGAAGAGTCACGAGGGCGCCAACAACGGCGACAACAACAGAAGCGGCGGCGGACAAGGAAGCAGTGACGGAGCAAACCAAAAAATCCACGAAGACAATGAAAGAGTATTGAGCAATGCAAGAAATCAAACAATGTAAGAAAAATGAATGTCAGCTAACGAAACACTGCTTCGAGACCACCAATGCAAGGAAAAAAAACATATATAAGAAAAACGAAAACATTTATGCATATATTTGTGAAGATGAAGAAAGAGAGCTCATGAAACTTACATTGACACAAATTGAATGCAGATGCAGCAGAAGGAGACGAACTCAGAGTGTGAACGCGAAACGAAGGTAAAGACGAGAAAGAAAGTATGAAATTGTGTGTGGCGCGCTTCAAAATTTAGGGTAAAAAAGGATTTACGAATGCGGCTAAAGGTAAAACCGCATTCGTAAATCAAGAGTATCCTTTTTTTTTTTTGCACTAGTGTCTATCATGGAAGGACATTGTAGTTAACCCTATAGTTAGTTCTGCCGTTAGCACATGATGTTATGGATGAGAGGGTTATTTATTAGCATTCACGTATTATATGCGAAAGGTAACCAAAACATAATACTTAGATAAATTTGTTATTTACTTAAATTTTGTATTTTGAAGTTAAAAAATATATTTTTTACGTGAATTTTAAAACATTAGTACATAAGGTATTCTGATTATTTATGACAACTATGTTATGTGATTAATTTATAGGAATATTTTTATTATTAAAAATTAAATATTGTATTAAAAAATAAATTGTTACATGCCTTCCAAAAATTTAAAAAAATTCATAAAATATGTAATACAAATTTTATATTCTGAAATATAAAATATATATTTTAAATTATACATTTCAAAATAAAAAATATATATGTTAAATTATATAATTCAAAATATAAAATATGTATTCGAGAATGTACAATCCAATTAGAATAAAAAATTCGAAATACATAGTATTTTGAAATATACAATTCAAAATATATATTTCTATTATGGATTGTATTCAAGAATGTAAAATTTAGAATACAAATTTCATAAGGGTAAAATTGGAATTTCATTTTATGGTGGTGCAGTTTCAAAAATATAGGAGTGCAGAATTCAATAACCTTCTTTATAGTTGCAACATGTGATCCAAATATTTAAGATCCAAACAAATGAATAAAGTAAATGTAATTCGTTATTCAGAATCCAAAATAAAGTAAATATTTAATAGACTTGCAGAATGACTTCAAATTTCACAATCCACAATTACTTTTATATTGTCAATCCAAAATAGACTTCTAGAATGACTTTTAGATTTTGCAATAAAAAAAAAACTTTCAAATTGGGAAGTATATTTTGGATTCCATAATTAAAAAATTATTCTTTTCAAAAAACATTTTCAATTCAACAATTCAAAAATCCCTAGATCACTTAAATTTAAAAGAAAGAACAGAGAGACAGGGAGAGAAGGAATAAAATTAAGGATGTCCAAGGTTAATTTTTCCTTTTAAACATCTCATGTGACGTAGGAGGAAAGCATGTGGGTGCAAAAAGAAATCCTCCATTATAAAGAAAAGCCAATTGAAATGGGCTTGACCCAATGCTTTACAAGGACGAAAATGTTGGACTAATCCAACTTCCGTGACCATGGACAAACTAATGTAGGCAGTTTCTTCCTGCACCCTATGTTTTTCTTCCTGCACGCCCCACAATGTTATGGAATGATAAATTTATCCTAATATTTTTTGAAAACCCCAAAATGTACATAACACCCATATTATACTTTTTCTTCTTCCTTTGCACACCGATAGAGTCCATTGTCTCTGAACGGCGATGCTGCTTCATCTCTTAACACAGGAAGACGTTTCTGTTGGTGGTGGTCGATGGTGTCATGAAGACTTGGTGGTGGTTCAGTGGTAAGCATTACTTGACGGTTTCCTGTTCAGAGAAGAAGAAGGTAAGTAATTTTTTTTTCGTTTTCAGATTTGTAGTTCTATTTTTTTGGCGAATTTTTGTTTCTGAAGTTCATATGTTATAGTTCCAGACAGTGTAGTCCACTAAGTTTATTGAATAGGAAATTCGTACTTTGTTTTTAGCATTTTGGAACACTGAATCCGCATAAATTTTGGATTGGAGAATCCACAAATCTTCCGGATTGGAGGATCTGTAGTTGTCTTCCAGAGTTCTGAATCCGTAATGTATTTTTGGATTTATGAATCCATAATATATTTCTGGATTTCTGAATCCGTAATATTTCCAAATTTCAGAATTTGGAAGTAAAAATAAATTCTAGATCCATCAATCCATAATAGAAATTAGGCTTCCAGATTCATCAATCCGAAAATCAACAATTTCTTCAAAAATTGCTTATGGAACACCTTCTCAACCGGAAAACAAAATGATTTATTTTCAGATTGATCAATCCATAACACACTCTCGTATCCCAATTTCCAATAACCACAGTTACTCCATAACCACCCATGCTCTTAAAAAATAGTTTAATTCCTACTTCTAGAAGTCAAACAACACTTTAGCAATGCAATCCACTCCTCTACTTTACTCTGCACAATTAAAATGACTCTCCACCAGTGTCTCAAATGAATGAAGAAGAACAACGGTGCCAAACTAAATCCACCATTATGCTCTTCTTCAAATAAAAGATCAAGGTCAGTTTGAAAATTTTTAAAATTGTGGTTACGTAACAAGAAAAACGTAGGGTGCAAGAAAAAGCTGACACCAATGTAACTCTAATACCAAAACCAAATTGGTGCATCAAAAAAAAAAAGAAAAAAAAGCTACCTTCATTGTATAAAAAATGAAGTTTCTATATCTCAAATTAAATGCACTGTGCAACTAAAATACAAGAGATGAGTTATGTACGACACTCAAGTTTGGTTCTTTACTATTTGATTTTTCCTTTTCGTGTTGATTTAAGTGGTTTAATCCTGCAACCTTTTTCTAAACTTTCTTTGTGTTCATTTTTTTAAGAACACTTTTCTTATCTATCTCAGAGGTATTTATAGAGCAAAAAACTTTTTAAATTACTTGAGTTTATCATAATTTTTTTTGTTAAAATTGAGATGTAATAGTACAAATCTATCAACTTTGATTGAGGTAATTAGAAAATTGACAAAAAAAATGGTAACGAGAAGTATGTAAAGAGTGGGTAAGACTGAGTGTTTGAATGGAAATACGGTTGGGATGAATAAGAAAATTAAATAATAATAATAATAATTAAAAAGCTTAATATTTGAAAAAAAGTACTATAAAACTTTTCAATTTTTCGTAAGAGTCTAAAAGGCTAAGAAAACACTCAAATGGAAACTAGGACCTAAGAAAAGAACCCTTTTTAAAAAACTTACCTAAATTATAAAAAAGTCTTAATTGTTTTTAAAGAAACCAACATTTTCATTATTAAAAAGAAAAACGTTAGTCTATTTTTTTTATTAAAGTGTCTTAATTTATTTTAATTTAAAACTATTTAATTTCTTTTTAACCTAAGAAAATAATATATATAATTTAAATTTAAATATTCATGTATTATAAAATTAAAAAAATTGGATGTTTTAACTATCAAGAATAGTTATTAGGTCTAAGATAAAAAAGTATGTGTACATGTGAAATCGAGGTGTCTCTTAATTGTAAAATTCAATTTCATTGTTAGTAATAATATCTTTAAATAGAACCTAACAAAATAACTTTTTTGAAAATCTTACCTAACTTACAAACCAGTTTTAATTTATGTTTTTAAAGAAATCAAAGTTTTCATTATTAAAAGAAATTGTTAGTCTAGTTTTTATTAAAATATATTAATTTATTCTAATTAAAAATATTTAATTTATTCTAATTCCAAATTCACACTTCTTCACATACTACTTTTATTTCCAAATTCACACATCTTTCACATACACAACAACAAAGTCTAGTAGTGTTCAATTTCACATTGAAGGTTCCAAATTCTTAGTTTCCCTCAATTTGAATCACCTTGGTTTGTGGTTTCTTCAGCTCTCGCTTAGGGATAGTGACAAGAAGCACACCATTCTCCATGCTAGCCCTAACTTGATCCACCTTAGCATTCTCTGAGAGCTGCACCCTTCCTTCATCAACTTCCACCTTCACCTCTTCTTTCTTCATCCCTTGAAGGTCACATATGAACATGTGACCATCCTTCATCTCTTTCCAGTCTGTTGGGTGCTTAGGACAAGATACTTGTTCATCTTACATTACAAGAAAATCATGAAATAGAAATCAATTTTTAGATAACAAAATAATTAGTTGTAGTAAATTAAAAACTATTTTAGAAACTAAAAAAAAAAATTAGTTTCTAAATTAGTTTCTAAATTAGTTTATATTATTATTATTATTGTTAAATAGTTTCTAAATTGGTATCTAATTAGCAACCAATGTTTTAACTACCAATTATTTAGTATACTAATTTAAAAACTATTTAACAATAATAAAAACTAATTTAGAATTTTTATTTTTTTTATTTTTGTAAAATGGTTTCTAATTTAGTTATTATTGTAATAATTAATTATTTTGGTATTTAAAAATTGATATTTCATTTTTTTTTAGTGTGATAGATTGGAAAGGCTCACATGTTCCATGATCAATGAGAGACATGCTTATGTGGGTATTCAACACACAATTTAGAAAGCAAAAATGAAAACTATTGGAATTTTGATTGAGATAAATTTTTGGTATGTAGGTTTTTATTAAGGGAAAGAGTGAAAATCTTGAAGGTTCATAGAGTTTCTTTTGGATTATATTATTATTTTTAGTTTGACTGATGTTCCACTCTCTTCTTTCTCCAATTTTTGAAACCTTCTCGTTTCTTCCAAATGTAATTTTATTTTAAATGTAATTCCAAATTTTGTGTTATGGATTTTCTTTTTCAAAATATATTTACATTCTAAATTTATTTTTTTATAATGAGATTTTGATTTTTAAATTATATTTTTGAATATTAGATTTTTCAAATCCAAAAATTTTAAAAATTTAGAAAAGTGATAGGGTGCAGGTTCAAATTGGTATAATATAAAAAGAATTTACCTTATTTATTTTTATGATAGAATTACTCAAACTCAATTTTATCAATAATAATAATTCATTTTTTTTTGTGTTTGATAACTATATTTATAGAATATTTAAGAAAAAAATTAGCAATAATAATTTAGTGCAGAAAATGACATAATTGCTATTTTTCCTTCATGTATCAAAATTGTTCAATGGTAGTTTATCTAGTGTGCTGTCAATTGGACACTTGTTTTGTTCTCCTCAATTTCATTACATAAACGGTATCTATCACATACCACAATTGCTTTGTTTGGACATATTTTTAGTAAAAATAAAAATAAAATGCGTGAACTGTGATTTTTTAAAATTTAATTGGTATGATTAAAAAAATTGACAGAAAAATCCAAATCTTATATTATATCTAATAAATCAAGATACTTACTTTATTTTATATATAGAGAAAGAAAGAAAAGAAAAAAAAAACAAGGTATTTTAGGGATAATTATGAAAATTTAGTCCTCGTTTTTTTACTTTATTTTTTTTATTTTTCCATAGAGCTATATATTAAATTAAACTACTCATTAAATCTATTATATTAATAAAAAATAATGATAAAAATTTAGAATAACTTACTTAGAGTTGTTGTTAAAGTAATTTTTTTCTCCTATATAAATAAATAATAGAAAAGAAGAAAGAAAATAAACACCTCTTTAGTTTACTTTTAAATAATTTTTCCTCACTCGATGTAAAGTTTGGGTTAGTCCTACACCAATTTCGGCCTCAAAAGATTCACAACTGGTAGAAAAAATATTTTTATATTAGAAAAAAGAGTAAAAACCTTTATTTCATATATAAAGTGTGAAGATAGAAAAAAAAAAGTCACACTAAAATGATGACATTGATATAAAAATTGTTGATGTTAATTTCAATTTTTCATCTAAAGGTAGCAAAGAGAATTGTGTCCCTAGTTAACCCGCCATCGTTTCGATGGAACAAGTTAGTATTTTGAACTTGTTAATTTGTATTCATTCAGTTCGTATAGTCCATTAATTTTGCACCTCTACGTCTTCTTCCTATATCTTTATAGAAAAAGTGAAATCACTATTTTATCCTTTTCTTCATATTCTCCATTAAGCATCGCACCTCCAACTTTCACCGTCGTAACAACTCTCACCTCCAACTTTCATTGTCGCTACAACTCTCACCTCCAACTTCCACTGCCGCAACAACTCTCCACCTCCAGCACCACCGCCACAATAATCCCCACCTCCAACGTCACTGCCACAACACCTCCCACAATTAGTGTTACCAACGCAACAACCCCTTACCTTCACTGTCTAAGTAGAAAAAGTTGTAGTCCGAATTGAAAAAAATTGGAATGAAAAAATTTGGCCTTTTTTTTAAAATATACAGGTGTTATGGAGGTGCATGAATAATTTTCCATTAGTTAGATGCATAAAATCAAAGTTAACTTAATTTTGGCCCAATATGCATTAATATTATTGTTTTCCACGCACTCAATTCTCTCCCTTTGTTTCCTTTTTCGTTCTTTCTTCTCTTTTTAGACTCAAATGATATGGAGAAAAAGTTAGGGTTAGGGTTTGCACCATCTTCACCATCATTGGTCCACTCTGTAGCCTTCTCCTTTTGGTCTTGCAACTTCCATGCCACAAAGAATCTTGCATCATTGTCGGTCCAACTTGCATTGTCATGCAGATAATCACTTGTATTTCCTATACGAAGTTTTTTTTTTTTTTTTTTGTATTTCCACTGCATTCATGTTAGAGAAATTTAGTGAAAAAGGAAGAGAGGTGAAAGATATGGGTTAATATGCATGAACATAGATGTTGCCTTAAAATTGTGATTTCTTACCTGAGATGAAGGCTACTCAAACAAGATTTCAGTTTCTGTTGATCTAGTTTTTTTATCTCATTCAAATTACTTGAGATTTGGTGTTTATTGCATCTTTTTATTCCATTCGTGAACTGAAGATGTTTAGGAGCCTCTAGTGGTTGGTTTCTTTTAGATAATAGGATCCTTTTCATTTTGATTAATTAATAATTGGATAATAATTGTAGTTGTGGTTATTATAATTATCAAGTTGATGAATATGTCTCTATCTTGCTACTAATAAAAGAAGTAAATTAGGAGGGGTTATGTAGTTTAAGTAAATTAATCAACATCTCCACAATTTTGTGGTTTCCTAGTCCTCTAACATTCTAGAAAAAATGAAGACATTCATTGTGACGTTGTAGAGAGAACTGCCTTAGCAGTTCTTTTTTATTTACCAGTCCTCTTAGTTGGTCTCCCTGGTTTTCTTTTAGTGCGAACTATTTCCTCCCCAGTATCACTGACATATTCCTCCCCATTATCACTGACATATTCCTCCATCTCATTAGGATCAACCCAAATTTTGGAGGCGACCTGATTTTCTACAGTGATATGGTTAGAATTAAATTCAACAATGGCAGTTGGAATAATTGACGCACAAATATGAGGATCACCTCCCACATTTGTAGTTTTTAAACCATCAAGAGAGGAAAAGTGATTTTGCAAGACCAACGTATTATTATCGGGGAGTAGTTCTTTAACATCCCCAAGAGCTTTAGCCTTCTGAGGGGAGGTATGACACGACGGAGATGGTACAGCCACAGAAGCAGAGACCTCCACATGATGATCATCAATAGGAGTCGTAACTTAATGACCTACAAGTTGTGACTCTGGGCCCTTGGCTTGCATAACAACAGGTGAATTCCTTACCATCCCTGGTTTTGAAATATTCGAAGTAAGAGTGAACAACCCCTTCCTAGGTGAGGACCTATCATGATCTAAGGGATCCTCGAGAGGAGGCATATATGCAAAATCCTTCTCCCCTCCATCTGTTTTATCAGAAGCAAAGTGACCAAAGAGTTACCCTGCATTAGCCCCGCTAGGAGCATCAGTTTTCAATTAATCAATAGGGTCTTCCACGAGCTTCGATGCGGATCTTTCTTCCGATACTCTTTACGTTGTTTAGGAATCGTGACCCTCCCCTGTTCCCGTTCATCAGGAGTTGTCTTTTGAGAAGGTTTATGTTGAGGTCCAGGAACACAACCATGATCATGAGTCACGCGACACTGATCAAGCTCATGCCCAATCATCTTACAGTGAGAGAAAAATGGAGGGAGCCATTCATATTCCACATCAGCTACAAAAGCAAAGTCTGGACATTGAACCAAAAGGTGATCGGGAAGAGGGGACAACATATCAATATCCACCATCATTCTAGCAAACAAAACCCTATTCTTTCTCGTGGTATGATCATCCAAAGACAAAGGAGTACATGGACCCCTGGTGATGGAAAATATTGCCCTTGGTCTCCAATACTCCAAAGGCAAATGGTAGATTCTAACCCAGACCTGAGTTTTAGTACTCTTCATAGTAGCTGGAACAAAGTCTTTTGTCCAGGCAAACAATCCCAAGAACCAGGAGATAACTGCAATTAACCCATCCTGTGGGCCCATCGCATGTCTTCTAAAAAAGTGAACTCAAACTCATAGAAACCCTTCCCAAGAGGAATTGCTTTCCACGGTCCAAAAGTCTTCCACACTGGCTGCAAATTTTAGTTAAATCAATGTGCGTGTGAGGTTTATCCTCCTTAGATAGAATAATCTGACCACGTAAATGGGTCTTGCAATCTTCAAGACCAACCAAGTAATCTGCCTCATTAACCTGGACAACAACCATGTCTCCCTTAATACAAGAGTAGGTAGTTAGGACAAATGAATGTCACATGTATTTCCCAAAGTCTGAGCAAAAGTCTTCATTTGGCCTGACATAGTAAACTCTTATTAGGGAACCCTTCTCAATCCATCAAACAAGCCCATGGGATGAAGAAACTCGTAGAGCCCTCCGCCATTCTCAAAGACTAACAAGCTGCCGACCAGCCCACACCAGTCGTCACCGTCCCACAAGCCGCACCACCTAAAAATCTTGACTTTACCACAAAGGTTGATAAAAAATCGTGACTTTACCACAAATTAGAACTGACTACATGAAAAAGGTGGCAACTTTGGTTGTGTGCAATAAAATTTTCAAGAAGAAATTTAAGGAAAGAATACACATTGGATGCAGACGTAGAGAGTCATCACGCCACCACCAGCATCTCGACAGACTGTCGCGCTGCCACCGACCAACACCCACGATCCCTGTGCCACCACCGTTCACCACCAAGCTAGAGAATGAACGACCATCCACACAAACCCTAACTGCACCAAAATCCTTCGAAGGAGAGAGAATATAGCAAAAATCTTATAATTTAATGTAAAAATATTTTTTTTAAAATACAAATAGAGTTGAAGTAAATTTTAAATTCAAATGAGAAAATCATTATAGAATTTAATAAATAACTATATTTCAAAATAAATAATAAAGTTAGTTTTAAAATATTAAAATTTAAATTAATTTATGTATTTATTTATTATTTGAATTATTAATTTTATAATATTAAAATATAAATATTAATTATATAATTTGATATATACTATACATCATTAATTAAAGTTAACTTGTAGAGAAGGATAACATGTGAAAAAAATCATAATATTAATATAAAAGCAGAGTTGGCAAATGAATGGACACATAACATACACGTGTTGTGCAAACAAAATTGGTAAATAAAGAAAAAGAACTGGGCATCAAGCCGAATGAATATCGTGGGTGAAATTTAAATATCTTATAATATGATGTTATTTAAATATAGGCAAACCATGTTATTAGCTTTTGATAAATTATCAAATTTTACTTTTAGTTTTTAATAATTTTTTGAATTTTTTTCTCTAATACGTTTCTTATTTTGTTTTGTGTTCCGGGAAGCGGGTTAAATGGTGTTTTTAACACTGAAATAGAATATTTTAAGTAGTACTTAAAATTAAATAAAAAAAATTATTAAAGATGAAAAAGTCTAAGAAAAAGGGTTAAGGACAAAAGCAAAATATTCCTGTTGTTTATCAGGAGTAAAAACACGTTAATTCATTATAAAATATAAAGAGAAAATTAAAAAATTATTAATCCCATACCTGCTCATTGTATATATTATAATTGAATAAAAAATTGAGCCTTATTATTGTTGGATGGCACGGAGTTTTATAATAAAAATTTCTCCATTAGGATTCTTCCTTGATCAACGAAAATTCGAAACGTAGCAAAGCATATATAGTAAAGAAACACTGACAGTTTCAGATGAGGCAATGAATGAAGGACAAAGTTTAAAGTACATTGAAAAGAAAAAGGTGATAACATGCATATGATCTTAACTAAGTTAAGGGTAGGTGGTGGGATAAGAAGTATGGTTCCGTCCTTTACGTGTGTTGTTGGTAACTAAAAAGTTGTTCCTAGTTTTATCACACTCTTTTCTTTTTCCTTGATGCACCCAAGAGGAAAAAGACCAACAAATCGTTAGTAACTATAGTTAGGTCTTCTTAAATGGTGTATTAATTGGTTCTTCCTTTATATTTTAAGATTTTTCAATACTATATGACATGGTAAGGCATTAGACAATACCAGGAAGTTCTCAATAAAATGACCTAGTTGAGGGAATGAATAAAACCATTCTAAAAAAGTGAGATGCATAATGTTAAATGTTGGAGTTTCAAAAGTGTTTTTTTGGCTAAAATTGTTATTATTGTTGCCTACATGATCAATAGATGTCCCTAAAGATGAGAATCCTAAGGAAATCTGATCAGGCCATTCTTCCCCAACCTTAATCACTAGAGAATATTTGGTTGTGTTGCCTATACTCACATAAGGAAAGGAAAACTACATGCACGTAGTGTCAAGTGTTTGTTTCTGGACTATCCATAAGATGTTAAAGGATAATGTCTATGATTTCTTGATCTAGTATTAAAGAAATGTATCATCAGCACAGACGTCGTCTTCAATGACACTAAAATGACTTATAAACCAATAGTTTAAGAATGTGAGTCTAGAAGTACATATGATGGTGAGAAAGCCCATATTGAGGTGGCAAAGAAGAGTTTGATTTCTAACAAGATGATGCCTTAGACGATCTTATAGATGATAGAAAAGAATCTTCTAATGAAGACAAACGATTTGATGATTGCATGCTTGTCAGAGATAGAACGGGGAGAATGATAAGAACTCTAGTGAAGTATGGATATGTTGAGCTCATTGCATACTCCTTAGTGGTTGCTAGTGAGATGCTAGACAATGAATTATTTAGTGTATCATCTACACTAGCAAGTAAGCAGATGACTCAATGTTTAGATTCCATGAATGAGGAGATGAAGTCACTCCATTTTGAACAACACATGGACTCTTGTTGGTCAACTTTTGGGTTCTATGTTGGTCAGTTGCAAATGAATTTTCAAACGTAAAGATGGTAATCCATAAATTGGCCAACAAAATTCAAGGCAAAATTGGTGGCTAGAGGCTTTAGTAAAAGAGAAGGAGTTTAGTATAGTTTGGTGTTTTCTCTTGTAGTAAAGTACAAATCCATTAGGATGTTGTTAGCCATGTTGTCCAGTTTAACCTTGAAATGGAACATATGGAAGTTAAGATTGTGTTTATGTATGGAAACTCAGGGAAGATCATCTACCTGATGCAACCAAAATAAAATTAATGATGATATTTTATACTAAAATTAATGATGATATTTGATATGAAAAACTAAAATTAATGATAAATATAGTTGAGAGAGTAAGATCCATGAAGTTTTTGAAAGACTAAAAGTAAATTTTGTAAAAATATAAGAGAATAAGATTGGATAAAATAGGTTGAAGAGATTAAAAAGAAATAAAGTTATTGAAAGGGGACATTAATTTAAGTGATAAAATATTTATTATTTTATTAATTAGTTATAAAGATTTTAGCTGTCAACTTTAAATTTTAAATAATTTTTAAAATTTTGATAACCAATTAAATTTTATTTTAAAAATTATTTATTAATAATAGAAATTAATTTAGATATCGATAAATTTGTATTGTTTAAAGTATTATTTAATTTAATCAGTATAACAATTAATTATTTTTTTAAATTAATTTTTATTTAATAATATTTTAGTAATGAAATGAAAAGTATATTAAAATAATCAATTATTTTATTTATAAATTAATAATAGGGTTAATTTTGGAATTATTTCCATTTATGCTTTTCCAATAGATTTAAAAAAAATATGAAGATTAAAACATTATCAATAGTAGAAATTCAATATTAAAATTAATTACGATGAAAATAGATCTAACTTATTAAAAAGTTACAACTAACTAAAGTTTATATTTATTTTAAATACTTTTTATTTTTATTTGAAGTAATATTTCCATTTATAAATGTCTGTAAACATTTAATTTATAAAAATGTAACATATAGATATATGAGGAAAATATACTTAGAAGCTGAAAGCTCTTATGTATTTGTTTCCTTTATGCACATACGTATAAAATTATGTTTATTTTTGTTTACTGCAAAGTTCACCAAAACAAATGGATTTTTCTAAGAAAATCAGAAAGGTCTTAACTAAGGGTTTTTTTTCAATTTTTTATTGTAGCAATTTTATTCATTTTGGTCACATGAAAAATCTTTTATTGCTCATTTTTATATCTACAGTCAAATTTGATCATAATGAGACCCATTTAGAGTTTAAGAGACACATTTAATTTGTTAATTATTTAATTTTTACCTATTTTTTATTTAGTATTGAGATTTATTCAATTATATTTTTTTTTATATTTCCTATTGAAAAAATAAAATATATACCATTTGACATGAAATTCGTGATAATATTATATTTTCTTTAATATTTGTTTTATTTTTTTTAAATATTATTTAATTAATATTTAAAATAGTACCTACTACAATATAAAGATGAGGTTGAAGGTGGGTATCCCTATATCCAAATCAATATGTTTAGTAGGTTGGTTTGGTTCCAAATTTCTAAAAGAATTAAAAGATCAACCAATTTAAATAAATGAAAATTCAATGTTAAAGTTTTATTTTTCTCATAATTAATCCAATCTAAACCTAAATGTAAAGATTTGTAAGAAATAATAGTATAATAATTGATTTTGTTTTTCCATAGTTATTATATATGGTAGCCATTGTCCAAATTAAAGACTAACCACTTGATTGAAAACCTATCTTCTTCAATGGTCTCTTTCCTATCTCACTGTGGAATTGTCATTATCTATTGTTCATCTACTTTTTCAACACCTAAACTGTGTCTCCTACCATAGCCAAAATCTCTCTTTCTGGTTTCTTCCATCTTCTATTCCGATAAAAAACACTTTTTAATATTCAGTTACTGTTCTCTTCAACTCCTCACTCCTCTTTCGAGACCAAAAAACTTGAAGAGCATCAACAACTTGTGTGAAGGTATATATTCTATTCCCTTACTTTTTTTTCCCTGCCATATGGGGTTGTTCATCATCTTCTATAATCCAAATGAATATACCTTAATTAGTGTGTTGCTTTTCTATATATCTTAATTTCTTGCTCTTATATATATACATGTGTGTGTATATATATGTGCAGAGATTGTGAATGAAGTGGTGAACATCTGAAGGGTTTGTTGACAGAAGATAGAGAGCACAGTTGAACATACCCAAAAGGCTTTGTGTGTGCGCAGTTTTGTGCTCTCTGATCTTCTGTCAATGTACTCATTTTCTCACCCACTAGCTTGTTAGTTCCTTGATTCGACATGAGAACTGAATACCCTTTGATTTGGTTTTCTTGAACATGCAAATTTCTCAGTGAGAAAACTCTGGTAAGTACTTGCTTCTACTTTAGCCTCTATATGTGTTTGTGTTGAAACTGTGACACTGCATTCCAAAGCACACATTAAAAGCTATCAGAAAGCACAGAAAATTGTCTTCTCTTTCAACAGTTTCTTCCTTGAGTCGGTGGCTGCATGATTTCTTGTTCAGTTAACTATATTCATGTATAAAATATGTTGTATTCACTAAATACAGCACTGGGAAAGGCACAGCACATTTTCATCTTCTGCAGTTGACTTGACTGAGTCAGTTGTGCTTTGTGTGTGGTTGCAGTGACTTGTAGTTTATCTAAGACAGTATTAATTGCATAGTTAATACATAACTATAGATAAAACTTTAAATTGGTATGATAGAAAAGAAAAGATCAATCTCTTAAGTTGATCTTAATTAATGTCTCAAAAGGTTAATCTTTTGGTTTTGACAGGTAGATTACCAAGTAAAGCAATAAGAGAAAAAGGTGAATTACATACAGTAGAAATAAATAGAATTTTTCTCAGTACCATAGCTGGAATCTATATATTTATATTTTATTCAGTGTTGATATGATAGATCATATATGACAAATGCTAAAATATTTTTTATTGCCTTCATTTCAGTACATTTTTTATTATCAAAAGAAATATTGATAAATCTTTCTTGGATCTCAATTTTGTATTTGTTGATTATTAAAATATGTTAGTTTTTTCAGTACTAAAGAAAAGCTAAAATAAAAAAAATGCAGTAGATCATACTAAATGGGGTGGATCTGAGTTAATATTCATTGGTCTTTCTTTGTTTTTAATGTAACCCACTTGCCCTTTGCTTAAAACAATGAGTATGCTAAAAATATTATTATAGGAGAGTGACATTCTAGCTTACAAATCAACCTGACTTATCAACAAAGGTTGGTTTTAATGGAAACCTAGTATCTCTTCTTTGGATTCTCCGTTGAAAGAAATCTTCATAACTATAAGTTGTAATTTATTAAAAGAAACCACTTTTTTCCTAAGATTTTTTTTTAAAAAAATTTAATAATAAAAATCACGAACAAACTGTATATTTTTTTATCGGAAATTAAAAAAAAATGAGTCACTTTAGGTTGGTTCAACCCTTATATATAATGACGATCTTAATCACACCCAGTAGACATACTCCCATGTATGGTTATACAAGACATTCCTAACTTAACCCAGAGAAAATCACCTGACATACTAAGTAAATATCTCATAAGATCATCATAATACAAACCATCGAGTCTATGCACTAATCAGAAAAGGAAAAAAAACGCAGACCGTGTGACTTGGATGAAACCCAAGACCAAGTCTTTAATTGGACCAACGCTAAAATTTCCAGTACATCTACTACTCTTCCTTTAAAGATAACCCTATTTGTGTGCCTCCAAACCTCATTAACTAGTGCGATCCAAATCCCTCCCCAAACCTCATTCACCGAAGTTGGCGCATTGCTCATCCTAAATTGGAAAAAGTTTAACAATAGAAGATTATGAACAAACGGCATAAAACATGTTTTATCATGACACTATTATCATTAAAAAGTAGTTCAAAATTATTTTTTTACTTTTACTTACCGTTACATTTTCAATTGATGAGTTATGTGAAAGTAGGGTAGGTTGGGTTTTAGGGGTTTTTGTATAGTTATAGATAGAGAATCTTGGGAATGCATTGGAGATTGAGGGGGAAACAAACTTTAGCTGTCACAGCAGATAAGTAAGGATACGCTCTCCCTGTTCACATCTATTTGGGACATTTTGTTAAAGCCTTGTCTTCTGTCCTTTCTCACTCTAAATCCCAAACTTGAAGGTATGCTTGTACTCTTCTTTTGGACTTTTCCTCCATTTTTCATTCAAGCCTTTGCTGTAGGGTTCCCTATGAGATAGAAAAATATAACAGAATCTTTATCATTTAGAAATGCATAAACAATCATGTCAATAGGCCAAACTCATGCACACATACAAATTAAATAAGCATTTGGTTTCCTCTATCTTTCTGCCCACTAAAATCAACACTGATGTCATTTGTTTTTCATTTACCGATGGAATTTTAATATAATTAATGGATGTTCACTAGTAAAATCAATTTTTGTTATATTACAAGAAAATCATCACTACAAGAAAATTATCAAATAAAAATCAATTTTTAGAGACCAAAATAATTAGTTGCAATAGTAACTAAATTAGAGATATTTTAGGAATTAAAAAAAAATTGGTTTCTAAATTACTTTCTATTATTGTTAAATAGTTTCTAAACTGTTATCTAATTAGCAACCAAGATTTTAACTACCAATTATTTAGATTCTAAATTTGGTAGCAAAAACCTTGGTTGTTAATTAGATATCAATTTAGAAATCATTTAACAATAATAGAAACTAATTAAGAAACCAAAAATTTATTTAGTCACTATAGCAACTGATTATTTTTTGTTTCTAATATTGGTTTCTATTTCATGATTTTCTTATAGTGCATTAAATAGAAACTAGTTTCAAAAACAAAATTTAATTAGTTACTATGTTAAATAAATTAGATACTATTTTAGAGACTAACAAAATTGCTAATAATGAGATATAAAATAATTTATATTATTAATAAATAGTTTATAAATTGATATTTAATTACTTGTCAAAGTTTTAATTACCAACTAATTAGATTCTAAAGTTGGTAATTAAAATTTTGATAGCTAATTAGATACCAATTTAAAAATTGGTTGTTAATAATAAAAATTATCTTAGATATTAATATTTTTTTTAACATGATTATTAAGAAAATTTAACCCAAAGATAAAGAATTAAGTTGTATTGGATGTAATAGTAACTGAATTATTTTTAAAGAAATTAAACTGAACTTCTTTTTAGCTTAGTGTTTAGTAATTGAATTGTTCCAAAATTACTTATCTAAACTATAGTTTATATATTTAGAAAATGTGTTTATAAATAAGATTTATATTATAATAACTAAATCAATTCAGCTATAGTTCCAACAAAGTAGTTTAGTTTGATTTAATTCAATTAAATTATAATTCAGTTAAATAAATTTGAATAATTATACAATTTAGTTTAATACTCTATTTTTTTATATTTTAGTTTGATTTTGCATTATATTTTATCCCCTGACTATAATTATATTAATTGGAAGAATAATTTAAAATCATTAAGTTAACCTACCATATTAATTAAATAATTAACCAAAAACATCCATAATGTTTAAATTATTTTCAATTGTTTTTTTAGACCGTACCTTGTTCTACAAATTTAAATATCTCACGAAAAATCATTCTGATTCCAAGGATATATGTTATAACATTGCTATGTGAGTTCTTAATTAATTTTATGAATCTTAAGTCAACTTATTCTTTAAATAGTTTAAATATTTTTTCATTAATGTGTCCCTTTTAAAACATAACAAAAATCTTAAGCAACACTTGTTTATATAAATCACGTGTGTTTACTTAAGAAATCATGTGTTTTATTAAATAACATTGCTTAAATAAAATAACATTGAAAAGCAATCAGGAGATAAACTAATATCTCTTGAGACATTTCGTGAGAAAATGTTACTTTAATTAACCAGCCACTTTCATTCTAGAATATATCCATAGATTCGATTCTTTTAAATAAGAACATGGACACTTAATTTAAATTGTGAAGTTTTGACATGGGCTGGGTTGAGATCTTGTTGTCAATATTTTTACAAAACACTTCTATAATAAAATAAAATGAATAAAATGTTTTATAAACTAAAATTAATTTATATATGAAACAAAATCATCTCTTTAAAAGGCTAAGATGTAGAAGTTTTGAAATAAGTAGAGGCAAAAAATTATTTTATTGATAATGGTAATACCAAAATGTATAGTCTTTTCGAAAGAATATTTATAATTTGCTATTTAAGGTACTTATTGTTTGGGAGTAAGTCATATATTGTAAATTCTTCACTATGTGAAGATAAATCCGTGAGATTTTACTATTTGCTCTCTGTGAGAGTGTTTCTCACTTATGAGAAATCTTAATCTTAGGGGAGATTAAGACTATTTGTCTGGAGAGATGTTCAATGCTTGTTATCTAGAGAGGTGAATAATACTTGTTATATGGAGAGGTGGAGAATACTTGAGTTGTTAAAGAATCTTAAGCGGGTTGCTTAAGGGGACTGAACATAACCCAAGTTGTGGGGGAACCAATACATCCTTTCTTGAATACAATGTTGATCTTTTGATTTTTGTAAAGAAAGGTATCTCCTATCTACTACTCAATTCCATTAGAAACTTCACTAATAAATAATCCCTTATATCCCTTATATTTTAGATATTGCTTTGCCTTGTTAATTTTGTAGGCATCTAAATTTGAGTTCAGGCTCTATTCAACCCCCCTTTTAGAGCCAATTGTACCTTTAGTTGGTATTAGAGCTAACCTCAAAGGTGATCTTAACAGAATGTGAGAAAACCATCATACAACGAACTCAATAAAATTTGAAGGTCAAGCCATCAACAGGGCACCCTTGTTCAAGGGAGAGAAGTATGATCTATGGATGCTGAAAATGACATCCTTTCTTGAATACAATGTTGATCTTTTGATTTTTGTAAAGAAATGTATCTCCTATCTACTCAATTCCATTAGAAACTTCACTAATAAATAATCATGGAAAGAGGAAGAGAAATATATCAACAAAAAGCAAAACCTAGGCATATTCTATTATGCTCTCTATCTAAAGAGGAAACATCTAAAGTCCATGCCATGGCCAACACAAAGGACATTTGGGAAACAATCACACTATCTTATGAAGGATCTAAAGAGGTCAAACAAAACATGATTACCCTTCTAAAAACTCAACATGAGATGTTTAGGATTGAAGAAAATGAATCCATCCAGTTAATGGTAATCAGGTTGCAAACCATCATAAACAACTTTAGATCCCTGGGAACAGTCATAAGTCAGTATGACATAAATGACAAAGTTCTGAGGACTCTCCCAACAAAATGGAGAATACAAGAAACTCTCTTAAAGATTCAAAAGATCTTGAAGCCATGTTCTTGGAAGAACTGGTAGACATTCTAATAATTCATGATAAGGTTCTCCAAGGAGATGATAAAACTACCAAGGGCAAAAGCCTCACCCTAAAAGCATTCAATAAAGCCAAGAAGACAAAATCTCTTAAAGTCTTTGAAGAAAATAAGGATACATCAGATGATTCAGAATCAAATTATGAGGATTCTGCGTTCATCACTCAAAAATTTAAAAAGATGTGTAAAAGGAAAAGGAACTCTACAAAGGACAAAAAGTATACCAGAGAAACCAAAGGAAAGCAAATCTGTTTTGGCTGAAACAAACCTAGACACATAAAGTCTGAGTGTCTAGATCAAATAGAAGAAAAGGACAAGAGAAATTTTACCAAAAAGAAAGGTCTAATGTAAACATAGGAAGACCTAGACCTTTCTGAAGGTACAATTGGCTCTAGAAGAGGGGTTTGAATAGAGCACAAACTCTAATTTCGTACCTACGAAAATATAAAGGGGAAGCAATATCTAAAAGATAAAGGACAAAGAGAAAAGTACGCACAAAATTTATACTGGTTCACCCACAACTTCGGCTATGTCCTGTCCCCTTAAGCAACCTACTTAAGAGCATTTATCAACTCAAGTATTCTCCACCTCTCTCGGTACTCAAGTATACTCCACATCTCCAGGTAACAAGTATTGAACACCTCTCCAGAAAACAAGTATTGAACACCTCTTTAGGAAGCAAGTTTTAATCTCTCCCTTAGACTAAGACCTCTCAACAAGTGAGAAAAACACTCTCAAACAGAGAGCAAAAAATGAAAGCTCACAAGGTAATCCTTACACAGTGAAGGATTTACAATAAGGTTCACTCCACAAACTGAGGGCTCTAAGCAACAAATATGAAGTACTCTCTCAGAAAGACTATACACACTAAAACAATGAACGCTTAATCGTCTATGATGATCTTGTATGCTTGTATATTCTTGTGTGTATGTTCATCATCTTCAAGGTCATTATATAATGTTTTAGATTGTGACAGTTGAAACTTTGATTCTTCTCTTTATTCTCATAGTCGTTGGATGTTGGATAAGGAAATCTTTGCTCTTAATTGATTATTCTCTTCTTGGACTTCAATTGTATTTGATTTTTTTTCTTTTTCCAGTCCCAATGTAAACATTGATTCATTAATATTGTAATCTCCAGGTATCCTTCATTTCTATGCATTGTTCATCATCTTCATTACGTTAGACGCTGAATATGTTAACTCTTGCTTTGATTATATTCTCTGCGTCTTTGAGCATATGTAACAATTTGAATTATTTCTTTTGTGATCTTTGATATGAATGTTAACCCTTTAATGCATGGGACTGATTCTTCAATCATATATTTTTCACTTGCTTTATTGCAATTACCTTGGATGTTAAATATGGAAATAATTGCTTTGTCATTTACTATGCTTTAACAATTTTTGAATATCTTTTTTCACTTGTGATTCTTGGGAATATTGATCTAATTTATCTTATTGTACTTGAATCACATTATCCTCTTTGTGAATTTCGTTCTTCACTTTGTGATGTACTCATTTTTTTGAACAACTTCTTTAATCAACTCATCAAGAATATTGTATTGATTCCTCATTATATCAAAAATTGAATTAGGAAAGTTTTTGCTTACGTCTTTAATGCTCTTTGCAAAAAAAGTATAAGACTCCTTTCAACTCCCCCCCCCTACATTTACTTTCTAGAAGAATGTTTTTGCTACTTCTATACAGAGAAATTAATAAGCAATGTGATTTCTTACTATTGGTGTGTTCTAGTTGGTATGTTTTGATGTTGCTTTGATGGTTAAATATGTTCTAAGACACAAGCTGAAAGTTGTTTTTGTCATCATAAAAAAAAGGATATTATGGAAGATCTATACTACTTTAGACGGTCTGGTGACCAAAAGATGATATATGGAGTTTATGTTTTTTATGATAACAAAAATAAATAAATGATTTATTTGTGATTTGAATGATTTATCTGAGCTACTACTGGTTATTGAAAGCTATAGTACACAGTAGACCCTCTGAGTGTCTATAGTTTTGTCCATGATAAACGATTTGATGAACGTGTAACAAGTTTTAGTTTAAAATAATTAAACAAAATCTTGTAAATATATATTTACTAAAAATGCATTCAATCAAAGAGATATTATATAAAAAAATAGAAATATTTCAAACTGAATATTTTGTGAAAAGGTTTTTAAACTGACTTTCTTTGACCTTATTTTCGTATATCTTTAAATCTATCTTTTCCTAAACAAATTTGTTCAAATTATATCTTGAAAATATCTTTTTGATATGTTGTGAATATCTCTAAAAAATTTTAAAAACAAAAATGCATTAAATAATTGAAAATCCCAAATATTCTATTTTTAGCATCACACATTATTTAGAAAAAAAAAAATCTGATTTTATTTTAATTTGTTTTACTAACCCATATTTCAAATACTTTCGAATTAGTTTTAAATAGATTCCAAGAAAAAAAAAGTTGAAAGTTTAAAAATCCAAGTTTGAAAGCAAAATACTAGAATATGGGTTAGTAGAAAATTTCTTAATCACTATCCTAATTTTCCACTCATAAAATGGTTAGGCTTTGATACACAAAACAATTTCAAAAAGTTAATGGTCACTCAAATCACTCAAAAACAATACTTAAAAGGGCACTAAAATTGCCTTAAAATTCAAACCAAGAATACTTACTCTTGAAAGAGACACCAATTTAAGAAGTATTTATAGAAATTTTTATTAAAGAAAACTATAACAAAAGAGTTATAGAAATTTGGAAATACAGTCTAGAATTGATAAAAAAGAAAAGAAATCTGTACCAAAATATTACTAAAGGATATAACAAAAGACAAAAAAAAAATCTAGAAAAGGATACTTGAAAGATGCAAAATTAAGCAATCAATTTAACTTATAAGATTCATGTTATAATTTCTAATGAAAGTTACCTAAAACAAACATATTAATGGGACAAAACCCACACACACAAAAAGGATACAATTTGGAAATTCCAATATTAATTCAATAGCTAAAAGATTTCAAGAAATTAGGACAGACTATCCGTGAGACATGTGAAATTTTTAACTACTTTTCCAACTAATCTTTAAACGTTCTTTCTTCTTCTTTTTTTCTGAATTTTATTTGGCTTTTTAGGCACTTAGATTTCTCGGTATTTTCAGAAAATAATCTACTAAAATTATTGGTTTTTTCTTTTGATTATTGAATTCAACTATAAAAAAAAAAACCACAAAAAAGTGAAATTACAACACTACTTGTATATAATGTTTCTGAGTCTCACATCCACCAAAACATGGTCATTTTCATAAAACGTTTAAAAGGACTTCTAACAATTTTAAATTATAGAAAATTTGAAGATGAAACAAATTAAACAAGTTATAAACAACAACAATATGTCTCAACCACATAAAGAATACACAAGAAAAAAATCAACTAAAAATTTAATAATTTGTAAACTTGACTAAATCAAGAACATTTGAAATAATTAAAATTCATTTCAACTAACTAAAATTAATTTTAACTTTTATTAAAAGAGTGTTACACACTTCAAAAATAGATTTAAATAAAAAAAATTAAGATAAAATCTTATGAGCTTCCTTACAACCATATTGAACATAATCAAAACTACTTTTTTAAAAAAAACAATATCAACCTATTAACATATTCTTCACCAAAATTCATGAGGTAAGCTTTATTTAACTCTTTAATTATACTACTTTCAATAACCAGGATGAATAATCTCTAACAACTAGGGTGGCAAAATGAGGCGAGTCATGCAGGTCGACCCACGGCCCATTGAAAAAAACGCGGGGCGGGTTTCTTATTTGAACTCACTTAGGCCCGTCCTGCATAACCCGCATAACTTTAAAATGTAAATTTTTTTTTTTGCACCCCCATATTTTCTTCATGTAGCCTCATATTTCACATTTTGAAATTTTTAATAACATCTTACTACGCATGTCTCATGAAAATAATTTTATGAGATCATTTACATAATGAATCTAAATTCAAAATTCAAAATTTTTGTTTAAAAGAATATTTTTTTTAAAAAAATATTTCTTATGCGGGGCGGGCTAGAAAAATCAACCCGCAGATTCTATACGGGGCGAGCCAACCTCTGTCCGCTTTTTGCAGGCCAAGTACGAGGCGGACCTATGCGGGGCAGGCTAACACGCATTGCCACCCCTACTAACAACTCTACAAAATCTTTACGACCAAAGACATACAAATAATAATGGAAAAGACCCTTGTCTTACCACACAAATCCTATCATTCAACCTCACAACTTCATCAAATCCTATACCAAAATTACTCTTCTAACCTTGGGCTATAATATCCAATTGGACAATAAATAACTGAAGGAATAGAATAACTCGACAGGGCAATACATAACTTTGGAACATTGTATATTTTCTTGTTCATATCCCTTAGGTGGCAATCTTTTTACGTATTAAAGTGTCTTTTGTACTACTAAGATCAACTTGCACCTTGTAACTCTGAAGTGTAATAATTTCTTTTTATTCCTATGATTATTTACTTAATTTTTAAAAATTGATTTTTTTTTCAATTTATAATTGTTGTCTAATTTATATATATATATATATATATATATATATATATATATATTGTTTTTATAATATATAGTCAAATTATTATGATTGTATTATTAATTTGATTCTCAACAATAACGGAGCAAAAACAAGAATAAAATTGAAGAAAACACGTTATTGATAATAGAAGGTCTTTATGCAAAGAACTTTCAGACAACAATGTCTTTACAAAGACCATGAGAACTCTATATATAGACTCAAAACAGAAGGAGTAACAGAAGACCATTCAAAAAAAAAAAAAAATCTTAAGACAGTTATAACAAACACATACTAAACTGTCAAATTTGTATCATTCTCTATCACATCAAATGGTCTAACTATCTAACTAAGCTCTTGTACATTATTTAGAGTCAATCACACCTTGACTCAAAATCATGGAAGAGCTTCCAAATTCAACTTCCCTTTTCCTTAAACAAAAAATTAACCAGCTCTAGACATTGTCTGAACTAAGATCTTGGAAGGGACTTCGTAAACACATCTTCTGGATTTTGTTATCAGGTTATCTTCTTGATCCTAACCTCTCCAGACTCAATAATGTCTCTCACGAAATGCAGTTTGATGTCTATGTGTTTCGTCCTATCGTGGTAAATATGATGATCAACTAGATGTATGACGTTTTGACTATCACAATGAATAGTCACATAGTATTTCACAATACACAGCTCTCCAATAATCTCCTTCAACCACAATGCCTCTTTTACCCCTTATGTGAGTGTGATATACTCTTCCTAGGTAATAGATAAAGATACGAATAATTACAAACTAGATTTCCAACAAACTACAATACAAAACAAGGTAAAGACATACCCAGAAAGTGACTTTCTAGTATCAACACTCCTTGGATAATCAAAGTCCACATACCCTTTTATAGAAGCTCTGTTAAGGGTAGACCATCTATCCATGAGACTAAACAATATTGCTCCTAATGAGTTTGTCCAGGATCTACCATGTGCGTACTAACAACATTAACTGCGTGAGCCATATCTGGTCTACTACAAATAATCCCATACATGATGCTACCATCTCCATTAGCATATAGGATAGTCCTTATCTTCTTTCTTTCCTCCTCAGTATTTGGAGCTTGAGCAGCTCAAAATTTTGTGTGGTGTCTCAACGATTTCCCCACAAGTTTAGATTTGTGCATAATAAACCTCTTAACCACCTTCTACAAGACCCTTGCTGAGACAAATGTAGTATCCCAATCATCCAATCCATTTGTATGTCATCCCAATATATGCTTCGCAAGACTTCCTTCATTTTAAACTATAAACTTAATCTTCATTTGAGCTCTTTTAATTCATCTTTATACTGGTTGGCTATAAGGATATCATCCACTTATAAAAGTAAGAACACCACAAATTTTTCTTCTCTTTTAAGGATTTATACACAATTATCATAACTACACCTCTAGAACCTTAACTGCCTTAAAAAGTCATCAAATATCTTGTATCACTCCCTTGTACTCTATTTTAATCCATACAAAGATTTTTCCAAGAGACGGGTCTTCCCTTATGCTTCAACAAACCCCTCGGGCTGCTGCATATAGATGGTCTCGTCAAGAACACCATGTAGAAACGTTGTCTTTACATCAAACTATTCTAACACCTGATTGTGTTGGTTAACAATAGACACTAAAATCCTTATGGAACAATTTTTTACCACAACTGAGAGTATCTCATTATAGTTAACTCTCTCCACTTGTGTAAAACCTTCCACCACCATTCTAGCCTTGGATCTTTGACCCTCCACACCTAATATTCCCTCTTTCTTCATGAACACCGACTTGCATCCTACCACCTTTTGGTTTCTTGGTAGATCAACAAGTGTTCAAGTGTGGTTCTTCTTTAGAGACTCAGTTTCTTCTTCCATGACAACTTACCATTGTCAACCTTCTGAACCTTTTGAACCTTCTATAGCCTTCTAAAAGCTTATAGGTTTTTAATTGTTTATCTCCTTAGTTGAGATCAACATATCTAAACATTTGTGTATGTTTGATCATTCTCTTCTCTCTATCATGGCAAACTAATAATTGGAGTCAAACTCTACACATTTCGAGCTTCTCTTATAAGTGGTAGACGGTTGGTGAACATAGTCTAAGCTTCATCCTCTAGAAACATCACATAATTAATTAAATTTAATATACTATTTCAAAATTATAATATTTAATTTTATATTTGACTCAAATAAAATATTTTTCTTCCCTTGAACAATCAAACATTTCAACTTCAATAATTGTGTTATACGGCATATTATACAACTTCAATAATTTTTGTTATACGTTCTCTTTTCAAATTGCGTATCCTTTGACAAGAATCAAAACGTTTACCTTATCATAAGCTTTTAAAAGAATTATATTTTGTGCGGGTATATTTTATTCTTATTATATTCAAATTTATTTTTCAAACATTATTATTCTTAATATATATTATAAAATACTTAACGTAATTTAATTATAAAAAGTGTTTATTTATTATGAGAATTTAGTCAAAGATAATTTAGTTTTAAAATTTATAAATTAAATTCAGCATATTATATTTAAAACAAAGTATTTTCATACATAATAGTTACAACCTATAACTTGTTAAAAAAAATGTTTTTTTTTCTTAATGTTCCCAAAATAACTAAGTCAATTATTGGATACCACTTGTTTATTATCCTGTCTCTTGCATCATGTTAAGCAGGTATATTGGTAAGGTAACTCATAAATAAAGAACAAAAAACATAAAAATGATTTTCATTTTAGTTTTATAGAACCCTTTGCTGATTTAAAATAAAATTTATTTGGGGCATTCCGAGAATTGAACTCGGGACCTCTCGCACCCTAAGCGAGAATCATACCACTAGACCAAATGCCCTTTTTATGGCTAAAAAGTTGTTACTTCCGATAACATAATTGAGACATTTTTAACTGTCTATGATTAAATTTGTTTTAATTGTATGGTTTGATAAATATATAATTTTGGATCTTATGAGTCAACAATTGAATTTTTAATTTATATGTTTAAATTAAAATAATTGATTTTAAAAAATTAAATGTTTTTATTTTAAATTATAAAAGCAAAGTTACATATTAGAGTATCTTATATTTTTAGAGACCATAACAAATTTTACAATATTATTTAACTTACGGTGTTTTAAAATATAAGTGTTAAGATATAGACAATGATTTGTATGATTAGACAAAATTTAAATATAAAAAAGTTTTTTTTAAATAAATTTGTAATTTTGATAATAACAAATAATATTATAGGTTGATGTGTCTAAAAATGTGACTTAATATGATAAGACTGAAAAATCATGTAATTTAAAATAACATTAAACACTAGTCTATTCAAGCGTTAAACCTATATAAATACTAGATGAAGTCTATAAAAAGCATCATACATAAGTGAGTGAAGATCAGACACATTCAACAAACAAGCATTAAGGAGAACATGCAGTACTCAAAGAGTAGGAAAAGCCTTGTATGAGAATACTAAACACTAGTACAAATAGGTAGATGAAACAAATTGAAATTCTAAGATAAACGTTTATTAGTAGACAAACTAAGATGTAAAACTCACAAGACACATTTTGTCATTGCAAGGGTGTCTACTATAGAAGCAAGTTGACTCAGTTTCCAAAGATGGTTTCTATCACAACTGTTTTGAGTTAGGTAGCATTAATTGTCACGTGGTGAAGACCAGGTGACTCAAATCATTATCAAACATGACACTTAAGTTGTTATTTTTTTAAGTACAAATATTTACATTTTGACTATTAGTTATAACTTTTAGCCCGAATATAAGTGTTCAATCCAAAAAGTGGCATCATAGCCAAGGTCACAAGTTCATTTTTAATGGGACAATTTTTTGAACAAGACATTGATATCTCCAAATCTCTATGGATCGCTTGAAGGTTGGATGTAGCTTGTGTGTGTGTGTTCTGAGTAGTTTGAATAGCAAATCCACTCTTAGTTAGGATTCAAAGTTGGTTTAAATCAAATCCTTTTGAAAAAATTAGTATTTTACAAAGAAGTGATAAACAAACTAGTTGTTTTATCGTTTCAATCGGTTGTTTGTTACTTAGTGTTTTTGAAACATGTTTGACAAAGCTTAAATTGGTTGACTTTGTTATCAAGCCAATTCAATCGGTTGTTTCGACAATTCAACTTATTGCTTTTTGAAAATCCTTAACAAAATTTGTTAAGTTTGGTAAATCTGTTTTAATTGTTTCAAAACTGATTTGGCTTCTTCGTTAAATGTTTTTAACTACCTTTTGGAGTTTAAATAGTTTGTTTTACGCTCCTGATAGTAATGATATGAGATTAATCTTTTGAAATAAGTTTTTCTTCAAGATTTACATCAAGCTTTGATTGAACTTGCTAAGAGTGGAATAAGACTGTTGTGCAATCTTTTGTGATTCAATCTGTATTAGGTGTGATCATTCCTTATTCTCTCTTGATATGCATTTTTTTGTAAAGAACTGTGATTCATAGAGTCAGAGGCTGTTTTGATCTGTGGTGTGTTGTATTGCCAAAGGAAGTGTGTGTTCTTGAGGGGTTCAAAATCACTTATTTGGTGTCTATGTGGTTGTAATCTGTGGTTGATTATATAGTGGAATACCCAGTGATTTATGGGGACTGGATGTAACTCTTGGTGTAAGAGTATAAGAGTGAACCATTATAAATCTATTGTCTGATTCTCTCTTCTCCTAATCTCAATTACATATGTTTTAAGTTGTTTTTATAAACTTCTGATAAAAAAAAGGTTGACCTTATTCCAAATTAATTTTACTCTCAACTAAATATATTTTCAAATAAAACAATTATTCAGTAATAAATCTTCTTAAAATATCCAGAAAAATTAAATATCTTCATTCTAAGTTACTAAAAAATTTATCGCGCAACGAAAACTCCACAATGTCAAAATCCATAATTGATTGACTTACGAAAATTTTATCAAATTTCATAACTAATTTAAAACTTAAATAGATTTTATCAATAAATAAGATTTTAAATTTGAGCTCACATTAAGCTAAAATGCTTTAAATATTTTTTTACTTAACTAGTAATAGATATTTTTTTCAATAGGAAAAATGTATTGAAAAAACTAAAATAATAGACAAATTATAACATTATGAAGGCACTTAATTCAATTCAAATTATAAGATGTATTAATTTAAACCATGTACTTGTATCTATTTGTATATATAGATCAAGACGGTCGACAAATTATAATAAATGCATAAACTGAATTTAAACTATAACATGTATTAGAACAAACAATTTTTACATATAATCTAATATCATTATGAGAATCTAGAAAGAAGAAATAGCAAGAATGAAACAGCATTCTCTTATTTCAAAAGTAAATAGAGGAATCATATAAAGAAGAAATTTATAAATTTAATATCCAACGCAAAAATTTGGAGCAATTAATATCCATTAATAAGATGAATATTAATCACATAGTTAACCATGAACGATGCTGATATCTGTTTTTAGTAATTATAATCACTTCAACATTAAACTCGACACCATATCGAAAAGGTCATTATTACACGCACTATTAGAAAATTATTATGTAAAATCTAATTTTAATTAACTGTTATATGGATTAAAATATATATTATTTTAGAAATTACAAAATTATTGATATCTAGGTTAGTTTCGATTGATAAATAATTTTTAAAATGATATTTAATTAGTTATGTATTTGTTTTAGTTATTAATTATTTAGATTCTAAAGTTGGTAGTTAAAACATTAGTAGCTAATTAAATATCAATTTAGAAACTAGTTATTAATAATAGAAAATAATTTAGATATTAATACTTTTTTTAGTCTTTAAAATAATATTTAATTTATTTAATATAACAACTAATTAATCTTTATCTCTAAATTAGTTTTTATTTGTTGATTTTCTTGTAGTGACATCATGGCTCTTTGAGTCAATAAATACAATCACAAGGAGTATTTTTCACTCACTTATACTTTGACACTTACTTATTATTTGGATATTTATACTCTTAATAACTTGAGCATCAAAGAGTTTTTTTACAGGTGAATCCTCACTCGACTTTATTAGTAAAGTTTGACAATCCTTCAAGACAAAAACTAGTCATTCTTGAATACTTGGATTAACCATCTCAAATGACTCAAATGCCAAATCCAGTGAAAACAATAAATAAAAGCAAAAACTTATACAAAAAAACAAGGTGTTCCTATTAGGGAGATAAGATCTAAAGAACTATTGAAGTCTTCTTCTCCTTCCTTCGATCGGTCAGGTTGTTGGGTGATCAACTGAGATTCTTCTCGTTGGGATGGTGCTATTTATATTATTCTAATGGACCTACCTTGTTGGGCCCGTTTATCATAGTGGATACCGCTTAGGATTGTATTACATAATTCTTAATGACGAATTAATTTCACAGACCTTGGTTTGAACATTAACGGTAATATGGATCGGCCCCCATCGACCAGATTTCCTTGGTCTCAGTCGTCTCGACCAAGTCTTCTAAGATCTCGACCAGTTTACCTGTCGGCCTCCTCGTCTCGGCCAAATCATCTTTTCTATTATGAAGTCAAACCAATTTATTCTTGTACATTTCAAAAAGGTGCTGCAAAATAGTCTGCTGTCGATGTTGAACACTCATCTGAAATACCAAAAACTTTCGTTGTTATGTGGGAATCGATTTTCTTATTAAATTTTATAAAGCCTCTCATGTTACTATTTTTTCACAGAATAATTTAGATCAAATATACGAGGTTGATCACAAATATTAATATATTTTTATAAATTTCTCTCACATTCTATGGTAGAAAAAATGCATTATTTATTTGGTTTCTGTTTATGTCTTCGAAATTTCCACATAATGAATAGTGATTGCTGGAAAAGCTCATGTGATGGGCTTCACTTTTCCAATTTATTCTTCACCAACCCCTCCAACCTATTTCTGACCTGAAATGTTCCTGATCAGTTGATATAGTTGTATGCAAATATGTTTTCTATCATTCAAATTTTTTTAAAATGTTAATTTAGCCTTGTAAAAATTTATTTCAATTATTTTTTTATCTTGCTTATTTTGGAAAAAAAATTTCGTCCTTAAAATTTAAAAGTAATATTTTTAGTCACTATCATTTAAAAAAAAGGTATATTTAATTTAACTCTTTTGGTCGATTATCACTACTTAAACGTTATTCATAAGAACTTGTATGAAAGAAAATAAAAATATAAAATTCATTTTTCTATAAATTAACATTTTTTATAAAACTCATATTAGATGAACTTGAATCTTAACTAGCTTGACATTTTAAAGTTCAACTATTATTTGTCATCACAAAAACAAATTTATTAAAAAGAAAAAACAAGAACATAAACACAAACACTGAAAATCAAGCCAAATTCATATTTAAAAGTATACAAAATAAACTTCTTCTAAGACACTGCATAATTTGAAACAAAGGACTTAAAACATATTATGAAAAAACTCTAGGCTAATAATTATATAAGGTACGCAACTAAATGAATTGAATTCAAACTATTTTTTGATCCAAAATTAATTAGCTTTTTTTTATCATTCCAAAATTAGTTAGCTTATTAACACACGGTAAATGTAAGATATCTTAAATTCCATAACCTAACAAGTCTTCATGAATTTTCTTGTCTCTTTCTAAGATACTGGGGCAATTATAGAAGAAGAAAAAGTTTGGCACATAAAACAAGAATCACACTCAAGACACACACTATAGCCATAGTCCACGAAAGCTCAATAGCCGAACTGACTCCCATAATCTCAACATATAGTGTTTTGAATACCTAGAAAATAAGTGAAGTTGTTAATAACTCATCCCAACTTCCTCTAAAAATACCATCATAAGTAGCATAATCCGGACAACCTGTAGTAGCTCCATCTGTTATTCATCTTGTCTCACACTTTTTCCAAATCACTTGAATAGTAGAACTACCTTTCCTAGGCCCATTTTTCATGCGAAAGAACTTCAAAACAAAAAAAGTATAACCTTTGATATTGCGTATGACAAAGTCCAAATTTATGTTTTTTGGAACCTAAGGTGGTTTCTCATTCTACAAATCATCCATCAAGAATAAGTAACAACAACTAGGAGGATTTGTTTGACCAAAGGGATATCTGCCACTTTAAAGAATTGAATAAAATCATTAAGAGATGAGAAATACATACATTACAATAAAATAATTAAATAGAAACTAATTTTAGAGACTAAATATAATTAGTTACTATATTGACTAAATTAGATACTATTTTAGATAATACAAAAATTATTGGTATTTCAAGTAATTTTTATTATTAATAAAAAATTTATTAATAATAGAAAGATAACAATGTTTAAACTACCAACTTTACCGTCTAAAGTAGTTGGTAGTTAAAACTTTAATAACTAATTAGATATCAATTTAGAAACTAATTTATAAATTTTATTAATAATAAAAATTACTACTTTACAAAACATAGGCAACCTTCCGATAGTCATCCTACTTTATTGGAAAAAAAAAATCTTATTTTAGTTTTAAAATAAAAGTAAAACTACATATATTTTCCACAAATATAGAGACCAAAATTGTACTAAATTTTTATATCAATTAAATCAACGATTTAAAATATATGGAAGGATTAAAAGACATATAGGACCAATAATAAAATTGGACGTTTTTTTTAACTAAATTATTCTTTCGTACCATTCATCATTGTGACGTGAAACATTGGTAAGTCAAATGTGTTCCGCAGTCAGTGGAAAAAAGCAAGCAACAACATGATGTTGTGCAATGGAAAATATGAGTTTTGCCAAAATATATGATAATTAATTAGAAGAAACAATAAAACAAAAGCTTATGACATTGAATGAAGAAGTGAGTGCATGGTTATGCATATGTGGTTGAATTAGGGCATCACTAAGTCAAGAACAGCCATCATAATAAAGTAGGGTTGAGAAAATTTGTCCCAATAATAGAAAGTTGGAATTGGTTGTTCCATTGGCCCAAGATAAAGGCATTGTTGCCCAACCAACACACAAACAGGATAAAGTTATGGTTGTTTAATTATGTGTACCATGTGTACTGCCTATGCTTTAGAGTTTCTACTTGCTAGGATCACGCCAAAAAGTCAAATCTCTTTGCTCTCAACAAAATAGAAGGGTTGATGATTATTTTAGTTTCATTGTTTCTTTCTTTTATTCAAGTTTGTCACCCTATTAGTAAAAGTTTCAATTAAGTCTCTCAATATAACAATATAAAAGTTTTTTTTTTTTCCGATATCTCAATATATTCTCCCATCGTTCATAGTAGAGACTAAGAGTATTTTATATACTCACTCATCCCTCAATCCATCGATGCGCATTTTAAGAACAAAATTGTGACGGAGCACCGATCATCAAAACGGACAATATCTCGAATACGGTGCTTGACCCTAACAATGTTATCTCTCAGACTTGAGGTGAAACAATTTTCAATGTTCATTAAAACCTCTCTTTACAATAATGTGATTTTTTTATGATTGAAATTCGTATTGTTAGTTTTCGAATTACAGTGTCCATGTTTGTTTATTCATGATTTTATTAATAGTGAAATTAACCTGAAAAGTTATTAAAAATGAATAACTTAATTAATTTTTTATTATTAGTGAGATCAAATTTATTACAATAAATAATTAGTAATCAAAGAAAAATACTTTGCCTATAAAAATATGGAAGTGTAATAGTCTCAAAAAAAATCATCATGCTTATCAAATTTTACTATATGAATTACAATCTTGAATAAGTGTGTATAATATATTTTGGAATGAGAATTTGATAAACATGTGTACTCTTTATTTTGTGAAATCACCCACCTTCAAGGAAGTCAATTGTGTATCATTCTTTGCGAGTTATCTTCCTAGAAAATTACTTTGTTTTGCATTAAGAAGTGCTAACTAAGAATACTTAGGTTCTTGATCTCAAGAAAAGATTGAAAAGGGTAACCATGAGTTATTTGTGTATTTGCTAAAATTAGTACGACTAGTGTACTTTTTGTAATATTTTTTTTATTAGTGGAACCATTCAAGAGTTCTTAAAGAAGAATTTGACAAAATCCAAGAGGTGAAGTAGTATAAAAACTTTATATGATTTTCCTTTAATAAACTTGTTTGATAGACAATCTTCTTTTCAATATAAAAATTCTTAACACTCTATTCAATCCCTTCTAGAATCTTCATGTACCATCAATTACAATAACCGTTAATACTCCTTTTGTTTTTATATAAAACAAAACAATAGAGCAATTAAAATTGGACATACTTTTTGTCTTTATATTGAATATTTAAGGAGAGTAAGGTTCACTCAATATAATATATCACACAAATTATAATTTCAACAACAACATAATACTTTAAATCAAAAAAATTAAACAATATAATATTTTGAAAAAAATTAATAGGATTCCCTTGGACATTATAGGAAAGAATACTCCTTATCAACTTGTTTACAAAAATCAACCAAATTTACAAAATTTAAAAGTTGTTGGTTCTTTGTGTTTTGCTTCAAATTTATAGAAAGATATGATCAAAATAGATTCAAAAGCAAGAAAATGTGTATTTCCTGGATACAAAATTGGTATGAAAGGATATATAAGTATTGCTTTATTTACACAATAAAGAAATATTAGTCTCTAGAGATGTGAATTTTTATGAGCATGTTTTTTCTTATTATCAGAGTTATTGTGAAATTGACAATAATCAACAATCTAGTGATTCCAATTATATAATTGAACTAGCTAATAAAAATGGTAATGTTAATGGTATGCCTAATCAGGATAATCGTGTTTAAAATGATACTAAAAATATTAGATGGTCTGCCAGGTATAAGAGAGTTCCTAGTTATTTGCAAAATTATCATTATCAATTATCCAATCATACAAATGACAAAACTCTGAGCAATCTTGATATTTGCTTATCTTAACTATAGAAAGTTAACTCCTAAGCATCTTAGTTATGTTTTAGCAATATCGTCTAATTAGGAACCACAGAGTTACAGTGATGTTATTAAGAACCCTGACTGGTGTGATGTCATCAAGAAAGAAATAAAAGCCTTAGAACAAAATGATTCTGGAAATTAATTGATCCTCCTCATGGTAAAAAAGTCATTGGTTGTAAATGGAAACACAATGCTAAAGGAGAGATAGAACTATACAAAGCTAGACTCGCTACTAAGGGTTATACCCAGTTAGAAGGTGTGGATTATCTATATACTTTCTCTCTTATTGCAAAATTAACCATTGTTAGAATGATTTTAGTTATTGTAGCTACACATAACTGGTACTTAATACAATTGGATATCAATAATTTGTTTCTTCACAGGGAGTTAAGCGAAGAAGTATATATGATTCCTCCACTAGGAATCACTTCTAAGATGGGAAATGTTTGTAGGTTAACAAAATCTTTACATGGATTGAAACAAGCAAGTAGACAATGATTTGCCAAAATTTCTTTTTTTCTAAAAAATATTGATTTTTCAGAGCTTGTCTTTGATCATTCTCTATATATAAAGAAAATTGAAGATGATTTTACTACATTATTAGTATACGTAAATGATATTATTCTTGTAGGTAATTTCATCTCTGAAATAACAAAGATAACACAACTGCTTGATGAAACCTTCAAAGTTAAAAGACCTGGGAGACTTGAAAAATTTTCTTAGGTTAGAAATTGCTAGGTCCACTAATGGTATACATATTTCTCAACGAAGATATGCTCTAGATGTCATTTTTTATGCAGGACTTTTTGTTGCCATACCCTTTTATTACACCAATGGTCAAAAACATGAAGAATGTGTTCAATAAAGATGTTCCAATGAAAGATGTAACCTCTTATCAAAGGCTCATCGGAAGGCTAATATATCTCACCAATATCAAGTTTAACATAAGCTATGTTGTCTAGTTCTTAAGCCAATTCATGCATGTTCCCACCTTAGAACATCATCATGTTGCTCACCGAATACTGAGATACATAAAAGGGACACCTAGACGAGGTTTATTCTTTCCTAGCAGTTCTAACTTGCAAACCAAATGATTTTGTGATTTGGATTGGGCCACCTTCCCTCAAAGAACACGCTCAACAACAAGATTTTATGTATTTCTTGGATCTTTGTTAATCAGTTGGAAATCAAAAAAACAATCTATTGTTTCACAATTCTCTTCTGAAGCTAGGTACCATGCTCTTGATACACTTGTTTACGATGTTCAGTGGCTGACTTACTTGATCAATGAATTTAATGTTCTAACAGAAACACCAGCTGCTACCATTTATTGTGACAATCAATATGCAAGGTACATCGCTCATAATCCCAATTTTCACAAAAGAACTAAACACATAATGATAGATTTCCACGTAGTTCATGAAAAACTTCAATCCAAGTTCTTCCAGTTGCTTCCTATTTCAAGTATTCATCAAGCTGCATTTGTGTTTACTAAACTGCTCGATCGAAGGGTTTTCACTTATGTCGTCTCCAAGCTTGGGTTGATAGACATCTACCACAAATCTTGAGGGGGGGCTATTAAGTTTTGTAACCCTTTCAGCTTATGTTAAAGTAGTTTTGCGTTTAGTCACTCTCTGACACTTAATGCTCTTGGAGGCTAGAGGATGTTTTCAGACGTTTTCTATTAGGCGATGTTCTTAGACTCTAGACGGTGCTCTCAGACGCTCTCTGGTAGATGATGTTCGTAGTCACTATACGGTACTCCCAAAATGCACTTTGTTAGGCAATGTTCTTAGGCATTAAACGATGCTCTTAATCATAATCTGTCAGACGCATAGTGTAGGTCCTATATATATAAACGATGTACTCTATTTTCATTTAATGAAAAAAAATCGACTCTATTTTTTTGTTTTCCTCCCTTCTTGAGTGTGCTTTTCTCTTAATCAATGAAGCTAAGTTTTACTCATACATGAATATGCATACATATTATTCGTTTTGTTTGTTCTCTTGCAAGTAAAACTTCTTATGCAGAAAATTCAATTCGTTTTAACTTATTCCACATTTGACCGATAAAAATGGGTTGAGATAGTTTGCTCTACATAAGACTTGTGAATTAATAAGTTTGACCCATCCCACATAACTATGAGTTTGTGGGCCGGTGGATTGACCGACAAATTTTTAAAAATTAACAAAGTCTTCTTGTAATTTTTTTAATTTTAAATTTGAGTATACTGTAAAAAAATATAATAATTATAAAAAATTTAAAGATTAATAATTATTACTTACTACCAGTAAATAAGAAAATATTATATAAAAATATATTGAAATAATTATAAAATAAAATATAGATTTGTAATTATATGTATGTTACTAATAAAATGATAAATTAAAATATTTAATTAAAATCATTAAATTGGTAGAGCCAAAGCCATAGAATGTGCGCCCATTCATGTGGATCACACCGTAAAGAAAGAAACATGGCACAATTTAAGGGAAGAAGAACGGGAGAAAGGGCAACACTCAGTCAACACATTCAACTGATAAAATAAACGTTTTTTTATTCCAAAACTTTACGAAAAAACATATTGAAAATTTTTATTGAATTCAAAGATGTATTTAATTATCTTATTCTAGGCCAAGGCTTCAACATGATATTCGTATAGTAGACCCATTTATAAAAAAAGTTAAAATTAAAAATCAGTATTACATATCAATAAAAAAAAAATATACATAAAATAATATTTTAATTTATAAATTATAAAAAAATAGTAAATCTCAATTCAATCTTATCCCAATTATAGATTTATTTTTTAAATTAATTTTGATATTGAGAAGAAAAAAATTATACAATATTTTTGAATCTATGAAAATGTTTTTAAAGGAAAAAATATAGGTTTAATAGCTTTCTCCCTTCTAATACAATGATTTTTTTTTTTAATTTAGTCTCACTATTTTTTTTTTATTCTCAAGTTGGTCCATTTTTCTATAAAAATAAATTTAAGTAATTTCTTCAATCAAATTTATTGTGAAAGTGTTACTATTAGTAGTGTTTGTGGCGCGTGATTTCTATTTTTAGTAAAAACAAAAAAAATAATGTGGTTTGGTTTGAAAGAAAAACAAAATCCGAACCAAACCAAATTAATTTGTGTAGTTTGGTTTGGACCGGAACGATTTTTAATTTTTAATTATATTTTTAATTAAAGATTTATATCTTTTTTTTCATTTTTTAAATTAAAATATAATAATAAAAGATATTGTCTTTAAATAAATATATTGAATAATAAAATATTAATATTATTAAAAGCTAAAATAATATATTTTTGTAATTTAACACTAAAAATATAAAGTAAAAATTTAAGAACAACTTAAATAATATAAAAAAAAAGTCTAAGATAAATTTGATCAACTCACCATAACAAAAATTATATTAATTATCATATTAATGGTCAAAATGTTCATGTAATGTAATTGTAAGAGGAAGAAAATAAGATATCATTACTTAAATTTTAATTGTAACATTTTATTTTATTTTATAAAAAATAATTAATAATTATAATCGACTTTTTTTTATTGAAACATGGTAGTTTAAAGACGATTATTCACAATTCCTATCATAAAGAGGTCTATTAAATAGTGTACTTGTGGCAAATGAGATAATTGATGAATTGAAAATAAAAAGGAAAAGCGGGGTGGTGATTAAAATTGACTATGAGAAGGCTTACGGTTTTGTCAACTGGAGTTCTTATATTATATGATGGGTATACTGGGATTTTGTAGACAATGGATCAGAGCATGTCTAGAATCGTTATCCATCTTTGTTTTAGTTAATGGTAACCCTATCAAAGAATTCAAACCTTCCAAAGGTCTTAGATAAGGTGATCCAATTACACCTTTCATGTTTCTAATTGTGGCACAAGATTTATCAGGACTAGTAAATCAAGTAACTAGAAAGAATTTGTTCATGTGTCTAAAAGTTAGGGCTAACAAAATCAAAGTAAAGTTATTACAGTTTGTTGACGACACTCTTTTCATGTGTGAACCTTGCATCCATAACATCTAGGCCACTAAATGAATGCTTAGATGCTTCGAACTAGGGCTTAGGGTGAATTTCCACAAAAGTAAAATTGGTGTTATAAGATGGATAGAAACATGATACAAACTTTCTATGAGGTTCTTCGGTGTAGCATAATGGTTACTCCTTTTAAATATTTAGGTTTGCCTGTAGGTGGTAACCCTACTCAGACCACCTTTTGGGAGCTTGTATTATCTAAGATTAGAAAGACATTATCTGTGTGGAAAGGCAAAAATCTATCATTTACAGGACACATTTGTCTTATTAAATCTATCTTAAATGTCATTCATCTGTACTTTCTCTCTTTCTTTAAAGCTCCTGTTAGAATATGCAAAATGATTACAAAGTTACAACAAAAATTTCTATAGGATTGGGGGGCAGAAGGGAGGAAAGTTGTTTGGATCAGCTGGGACAATATTTGCAAACCCAAACATGAAGGTGGGTTAGGTATTAAACACATTGATCTGTTCAATAAGGTCTTACTAGCAAAATAGAAGTGGAGAATGGATTCCTCGGAGAAAGGTCAATGGAAAGAAACTTTATAGTCAAAGTATGGGTCATGAAGAAACTTAAATGTATCTAACATAAATAAGCACAATTCTAGATGGTGGAACGACTTATGCAAAGTGTGTGAAGTAGGCCAATGTGACAATTGGTTTGACTCTAATATTGAATGGAAAGTGGGGTCAAGGTAAAAAAATAAAGATGTGGAAAGATTCTTGGTCAGAAAACATTCAATTGGAAGTCGGATTTCCTAGAGTGTTTAGTAACTTTTAATAAAAAAAGAAATCACTCAATAGTTACGACAGATGGTCTAGGGAAGGTTGGAAATGGGATGTCAAATGGGGAAGGTAGTGGTTTGAATGGGAGAGGTCTTAAGTGACTGAGTTTATGCTAGTTCTAGAACAAGATTTCTTGCACATAGATAGGGAAGACAAATGGCTATGGAAAGACCTACAAACCAACATCTATACTGTTAAGTCTGCATATACACTATTGGAAAATACAGTTACAGGTAAAAATTCTAAATCATTTAGTCTTTTGTGGATCTTGAAAGCCCTTTCCTCAGCCTAATTACCTTCCTTGAGGTGTTGTTGAATAAGATAGTCACTAAGCAAAAATTTTCTAGGAGGGCGGTACAACTGAGGGACACACAATTGTTTTGTGTGGAAATGCAGAGCAAACAACATCTCATCTTTGTATATTTGTCACATCTCAAATGCAGTCTAAAATATGTGCAATATTTGGTTCGGGATAAGCATAGTATACCATAACTATATGCTTGAACATTTTAACCAATTCATATGTCTTTGTTTAAATAATGAGGTAAACAAACTCTGGGCGTGTGGATATCTATTATTTGGTGCATATGGAAGCATAGGAACAAGATAGTGTTTAATCAAGCAAATGCGGATGCAGAGGAAATATCTTTGGCAGAAGTACAATATTGGGCATGATTGAAACATAAGGTCACAAAGGTTAATTTCTCATATTCCGATCTGATGCCCAATTCTCTGTATTAATTTGGCAACTAAATAATACCCTTGGTAATATCCTAGAAGTCAATCATAATGTACCCCTATTTTTCTTTGTTATATAACAATACTTGGTTTCTAGTAATTGTTTTTCCAGATTGCAGAAGTGATGTTTGTGGGCTTGCAGGGTGCTCCTATGCCCTTATGGGGGGTGGGACGTTTGGATGGATCCAAGAGTGCGGGTTCTAGTTTGATTCTATATCCTTGGCAGTTGAGGAAAGTTTGCAGGTCTACCTAAGCTGATTTATCAGCGATGTTGTGTTGGGTTTATCTGGCTAAGTTTCCCTGCAACATATGTGCTGGCCTAAGCTTCTTCTTTTTTCTTTGGATATGGAACTTATCTCATACCATCCTCTTTAAAACTATCTTCAACATGGTTGCCCACATTTAGTAGGAGTCTCCTATTTTGTAGGTTTGGTTCATATGGAATTTTGTTGTACTGATGGCTTGGCCAAAGACTTGCTCTATTTCTGTGTGAGTAAGTGAGAAATGTTGTTTTATTTGTTTCTTTGCTTTGGGATCTCTATTAGAGAATATCTACATTTAGGGTGCTTAGCAAGTTTCCTCCTTTATTGCTAGACTGGAGGTATTTTGTTATTGGATTTTCTTTTGAGCTTTTTCCTATCTTTACCTTTTGTATACGAGTCAAAACATCCCTTAAATTATTTGAGTCAAGTTTTACTTTTTTTTTTTTTCAACTCGATTTTAAAGACTCTTGATTATTATAATAAAACATGACATTCTTGTTTAGACAATTATTTTGTGTATTTAATGTTTTTTAACCTGCACAATGTCTTATGTGAAATAACAATTTTTTTTTTCAATTTTCAGAATACATTTCCATATTTAGATCTCCAAAACACTTTTTTAGATTTTGGAATCCGTTTCCATAATATGTTTCCAAAATTCCTTTTTATGGAATACGTTTATGGATTGCATTATGTTTTCTAGAATGCATTTTCTATATATGAAATTACTTTAATGAAATTTTGGTTTTCCAATTCTATTTAGTAATTCCATTTCCAAAACCCAAAATATCTATTCTATTTTTTTTTTCTGAAACTTTTCTGGAAAGTAGTTTTTAATTCTGGATTTTTAATTCCAAAATGAAGGACAATTTTAAAATTTTAAAAATTATTGGGTGCATATCAAAATGAGGAGACAATTGCCTCTTGCTTATATCTCGTTTCACTTCCATCAACAAGTCAATTTTAAATAATTTTTTATTAAAAGTATTATGTTTGAGTATTTTTTTAAATGAAAGATTAACAACTTTCAAAACAAAAACAAAGAGATGAAATTGAAAAAAAAAACATAATACAATAAACCAAAAAAGCTATATTAAAAAAAAAAATGTAAGTCATAGAATGATGGAGGGAAAAAAAGAAGAAATTAAAATTTTGTGGGGCAGTGCCTTTCATTGTCTTCCTCATGGATCTTTCCACTGAGGTAAACCATTTTGACTTTGTGGCTTCCACAGTTGAACTAATATAACGGTTTCAAACCATGTCTACTTCTCCAAGAACCAACCCTAAATAAAACACCTTTATCATAAACCCTAAATTTCGATAACTTGGACCCACTTGAAAAAATTTAATCACGCCATTACTCTCGGCTTTTTTCTTTCTCTCTATATTTTTTTATTATTTTTTTTCTTTCTATAAAACTCTCTCCACTCTCCCACTTCACCACTAAGAACAAAGAGAAGACCAACAATGGCTTCCCTTTCATGCTTCCTTCTCTTTGCTCTTTCTCTTCTCACACTCTCTTTTGTTTCCTCTTCCACACTTCCAGACCCTGAAATGGTTGTTCAAGAGGTACAAAGGTAAACCATTCACTTCATATTTTGTTCTTCTCTTCTCAATCTCCATTGTTCATTAGCTTCATAAATGAATGCTTTTAAGCTTCTATTGCAAATCTCAAAAATTAGTATAATTAACAGTTATGATATGTTTACAATCTAATAGTGAAGACTTGTTTGTATTATAGGTTAATTAAAAGTAAAAAAAAGAAATAATTTTTACTAGAATATGGATGATGGACAATGTGAATGGATGAAGAAATTTTGAAATGTTGTAAAGAGGTATTTTGAGTGTGTAGAGTTGTGAAAGTAAAAATTTTCTTCTAAAAGAAAAGTTTTGTGTGGAGTGTGAAAATTTTACTTCATTACACACTCTGTTCTTAGTTTTTTCCAATTTAGCAAATTTAGTTATCCTTGATGAATTTACTATTGTGGTTTTTAGGTGTATAAATTTTGTTTGTTTATGAATTCTGTATCCAATATTCAAAGAAAATGTTGACAATATTGTAGTGGAATATCATGCGTTGATGTGATGGCAAAGCAGAATCTTATGTGGATATTTTCGTTAAATATTATTTGTTAAGTTAATAGATCTCTAAAATTGTATAATTAATTCAAATATAAAAAATTAAATTTCTGAAAAACTAATTGAGAGAGGAGTTCACACTGGAAGACAAAATTCACGAAATTTAGAAAGCATAATATAAAAACTGCATTATACATATTAGGCTTTACGTATATATTTCTTACAAATTTTATTATAATTATCATAAATGAATCTGCTAGCAATATATACATCTTAGAAGAAATGAATGGTTGCTTTTATAAAATATTTTATAACTTCTTAGAAATATTATTTTTATATGTTCTTGTTAATAAACAATGAAAAGGTAATTAATTGTTATTAATAAAAAAATTAATATATTGGCAAGAGTTTTTTATAAATAAAAAATATATTTATATTTTTCGGATAATTTTGTTAAAAGTGTTATTATGACTTTGAAAATTATATTAATTATTGTCATCTTTTAAGCATCTTAATATATTGAGATATCTTTAAACATTGTTATAAAATTGCAAAACCGAAATATAATTATTTAGTAATATATAAGGAGAATATTTTTTATCCCATTCAATTGGCTTAGAGTATTCATAAACTTTTTCAAAATTTAGTAACTTAGTTTTATGTTTAAGTCATCCTCTTAAAACCAAAAATTGACTTTTAAGCTGGATTTTCACACCGAAGTTATGATCTCAAAGATGACAAATGCATTTTTTTATTTATAGAGATGACAAATGCATTTTTTTATTAATAAAGATAACAAATGCATATGAAACAATTTTGGGTGAAACCAATTTTTCTTCTTTTTATTAAAATGGTATATATTGTTTTTACGAAGTGATGAAAGTCGACAATGTAACATGATTTTATTGTAAGTAAAAAGAAAGGTAATACCATTTTTATGTAATTATTTTAAATAAAAATTGTAGTAGTTGACACAATTTTACTTTCCCATGACATAATAATAGTAATATTAGGAAAAACAATAAATCTTAATAATAAGGAGAAAAATGCAAGAAAATCAACATTTTCCATGAAAAATGTGACATTGTAATTGATTTTGGGATTGCAGAAGTATCAATGCCTCAAGGAGAAACTTGGGTTATTTATCATGCGGAACCGGGAACCCCATCGACGACTGCTGGCGGTGCCACCCTAACTGGGAGAACAACCGCCAGAGACTAGCCGACTGCGCCATCGGGTTCGGCAAGGACGCCATCGGCGGAAGAAACGGTCGGATCTACGAGGTGACAGACTCCGGCGACGACGACGCCGTGAATCCAAAGCCCGGAACCCTCCGTTACGCCGCCATACAAGACGAACCCCTGTGGATAATCTTCAAGAGGGACATGGTAATCACGCTGAAACAAGAGCTTCTGGTGAACTCTTTCAAGACAATCGACGGCAGAGGCGCCAGTGTGCACATCGCCGGCGGCGGCTGCATCACCATACACTACGTGAGCAACGTGATCGTTCACGGAATTCACATTCACGATTGCAAGCCGACGGGGAACACCAACATCAGAGACTCGCCGGAGCACTCGGGGTTTTGGACGCAATCGGACGGCGATGGAGTGTCGATCTTCAACTCGAAGCATGTTTGGATCGATCATTGCTCTCTGTCGAATTGTCGTGATGGGCTGATTGATGCCATTCATGGATCCACTGCCATCACCATCTCCAACAACTACATGACCCACCATGACAAGGTTATGCTTTTGGGACACAGTGATTCCTACACGCAGGACAAGGACATGCAGGTCACTATAGCCTTCAATCATTTTGGAGAAGGTCTTGTCCAAAGAATGCCAAGGTATATGTGCCATCATTATACCTATCATGCTAAATTTGATTAAGATTTCGACTATAATATATTTTACAAAATTTGGTTAAGTTTAAATTTTAACACTTAATACAATATTAGACTTTTAAAATTTATTTTAACCATAGTATTACGAAATGGACTTTAAGTCTTACTCAACACCATAAAACCGGTTCATGTGGTGAGGTTTGCACTCACTTATATGTGGGATCTCCAACACACCCCTCACGCCGAGAGTGACAACTCGTGTGTGGGACAATATATTACGGGTGTTCCGATAACGGTCCGATAGCGGGTGACACGATAGGCCCAACAAACACTCGCTATGATAGACTTTAAATGGCTTTGATACCATATTACAAAGTGGACTTTAAGCCTCATCCCATGAACCGATTTTATAGGGTTGAGTTAGGCTTAAAGTCCACTTCGTAATATGGTATCAAAGCCATTTAAAGCATATCCTAGCGAATGTTTGTTGGACTTATCGGACCATCTGCTATCGGACCACCCATCATATGTTATCCCACGCACGAACTGTCACTCTCGTTATAAGGAGGGTTGGTTGGAAATCTCACATCGACTAAAAATTGAGACAATTAATTGTATATAAATGGATGCAAACCTCACCTATGAATCGATTTTATTGGGTTAAATTATAGTTCAAGTCCACCTTGTAATAAAAAGTTTATTAACTTTATCCGATTATCAAGTTACTATCAGATTTTAAGTATTTAAGAAAAGATGATTCAACATATTACAATCATTGTGAGTAACGTTTTGGTGATCTGACTCTTGTTGCAGATGCAGACACGGGTATTTTCATGTGGTGAACAACGACTACACACACTGGGAAATGTATGCAATTGGAGGGAGTGCGAACCCCACCATAAACAGCCAAGGAAACAGGTTTCTTGCCCCAAACATAAGGTTCAGCAAAGAGGTAACAAAGCATGAGGATGCTCCACAGAGTGAGTGGATGAGTTGGAATTGGAGATCAGAGGGTGACATGTTCTTGAATGGAGCATACTTCAGGCAATCTGGTGCTGGTGCTTCTTCCATCTATGCTAGGGCTTCAAGTCTCAGTGCAAGACCTTCTTCTCTTGTTGGATCCATGACCATCACTGCTGGTGCACTTACCTGCAGAAAGGGAAACCGTTGCTGATGATCAATTCATGCTCACTTCAACTATTACACCCAACAAATCAATCAAATATAACTGCTGGGGAACAAAATCAAATTAATATGTACTGATTTAATTCACCTTATGCTTAAATATTGCTTCCCCTTCAGTTACCTATATATAATATATATATTAATAGAAATTAAGTTATACCCAGTTGTTTCTTAAATACAACCTCTGCTATTTTAATTGCAATTTTGAGTTTTGGAGAGTCATGTATTATACTTTTTAATCCATCTATTTAACATCTTTTTTGGTTCATGTAAATATATACTTTTTTTTAATCTTCATGGTAAAGACTATAAAATATTGATCAAATAACGTGTTGGAATAAAAAAAAAAAATAAAATTATACGCGTAGAAACTAAAATGAATATGTTTCTATATACAAAAAAGACTTAAGAATATTTTTAAATTATAGGGAACAAATGAATAATTGTTATTTTTATAGAAACATGTATCTATATTTTTTTTGTGAAATAGTAAAAAATAGTTATCACGATAAAATAATGCTTACTATAATAACAAACAATAATAGCCAAACCAGTAAAAGTAAGATTGTAAGATAATTGTGTAAATTATGGACACTAGAAAATCATGAAATAAAAACCAATTTTTAAACACCAAAATAATTAGTTGCAACTAAATTAGAGACCATTTTAAAAACTAAAAAAAAAGTTTTTAAATTAATTTTTATTATTATGAAATAGTTTCTAAATTGGTATCCAAATAGCTACCAAGATTTTAACTACTAATTATTTAAATTCTAAATTTGGTAACAAAAATCTTAGTTGTTAATTAGATACCAATTTATAAACTATTTAACAGTAATAGAAACTAATTTATAAACGAAAAATTTATTTAGTCTCTAAAATGGTCTCAAATTTAGTCACTATAACAACTAATTATTTTTTGTCTCTAAAATTGATTTCTATTTCATAATTTTCTTGTAGTGAGAAATTCGCAGATAAATGATATTTACATAATTGAAAGATAATTTTTAAGTGGTTATTTTCGTAAGTATGAAAAATATATTAGAAAAGTTTATTTATTTCAATATTTAAAAAGATTTAACCTAGAGTGAAACTTGAACTCTTGTTAAGGAGATAGTGTGAACACATGGACAATGTTGCACGGACAAAGGAGAGGAAAGTGTGGTATGGTGTTGCTCTAATTCAATCATCTTTTTGTGCTTTTTAATACGCACGCTTACTTCTGCTATGCTTTATAATCTTTTGCTTTGTGGTCCATTTCGGAAGGGAAAATAATACTTTAAAATAATAATATTCACTTTACGACCCATATAATAATATATATTGAAATTTTAAATTAAAAAATAAAATAAATATTATTATTTTGAATTATCAAAATGAATATGTTTTATGTTTGATGTGTTTCCAAATATCATGAACCTTTCTGAAGAGAATTCTGTTTCTTCTATCTGATCACTTCCTGACCCATCTACCTTATGGTGTCCTTCCTTCTTCTGCATGCGCAACTGTCAAAGTGAAAGCATACCAACTAACATAAAAAGAATCAATAAAACCATATTATATTCTAAAAGGTCATGGTAAATACATTAGAAGGACCACATTAAAAAAACAACTCTAGGACTCCCATTACATTAATTTGTTTTAGGTGAATAACTACATCAATCACTTCATCTTATACCATTTAATTTTGTTAGTTTATGTGACAATTAACAAAAAAAATCAGTATGGTCTGTGGTGCTAGATTTTGTTGTCAATTTGCCTAATCATGTGAATATCAGCATTGATGTTTATTTTACATGAGTGTATTCTATTTCTCATTCTCTACCAAATTTTATTGGCAACTTGCTTAGAACTTTCGAAGAAATATTTATGAGTTAAAATAGTATATTTTTTATTGGAACAAAAAATAAAATAAATAAGAATAATAGGAGAAGGGAGAGGAAAATACTGCAACAAATTGATGGTAGGAAACTCTTGAAAGAAAAAAGAAATGTTTGGGAATGGAAGGAGGATGAAAGATTAGAATACACAATGAGATTTGCCAACAAGATCCTAAAGAAAGAAATTAGGGGGAACATAGTGCAATGTGAAAGAAATTTGGGGGGAACATGGTGCAATGTATGAATTCTTCTAGAGCATTAAGACTCTTTTTTCAATGCAGACTATAGCATGGCGAGTATTACTTGATAGACTACTGACACAATTGAATCTAGAGGATAGAGGGATAATTCTGGATAGTAACTTATGTGTAATGTGTGGGGTAGAAGAAAACACAATGAATCATGTTTTCTTTAAATGCAAAATTGCATGGTTGGTATGGAGTAAGTGCAGCCAGTGGATAGGGGAAAAATTCGTCAACCATAGTGAAGTGTGAGCTCATTTCTTACACTTTAATCTAGATTGGGCATCACAAAAGGTGAATAGAGTGTGTGGGTGCATGTGGATAACGGTGATAGGAGAAATATGGAAATAAAGGAAGAATATCATTTTTAAGAATATATTTTCTAGGACACAACTTAAAGTATGGTCATGAATAACAAGTAGAGAAAAATTAGCTAAGTTCACTTCACTAGTACAAAAATAGACATTAACGACGGTTAAAAAAGACATATAAAGACGGTTTCTGAACCATCGTTATTGCGGGTGTTGTTAAAAAACGACGGTATATAATCAACCGTCGTTACTTTGACTAGTGAATAACAATTTAAAAAAAAAATTAAAGACGGTTCCAAAAGAACCGTCGTTATAAGTTTGTGCAAGTGTATAAAAAAAAACTGAATCCACGAAACTAAAAAATACAATTAAAAAACTTTTTAAAACATTAGTTTGCAATCCTACTAGCCTATAAGTTGTATGACCCCACAAAAACAGGACTAGTGTTAGAAATGATTCTAAAGTAGTAGGTAGAGGTGTGCACGCAAAGACTCATTTAACCTTCAATTTTAATGTTAATTAAAAAAATGCAGATTTTCAAAATGTAGTGTTTTTATCCAATCTGAAATTGAAATTTTATTTAGATAATCTGTAGAATAAAACATTTCATGAACTATTATCATCTATTATTTAATCTATTAATTTGTAGAATAACATACTTAAACTGCTATAAACAATTCCAATTAAAGCACATTAATAACACTAAAATATTATACATTCTTATGCGAAAATTGCCTTTAAATTCCTACCTAATTCCCATTATTTATCATTCTAAACCAGCTTGATCTTTTGGTTTTCCCTTCACACACCACCACGAGTAACGATAAAATATTCACAGCGCAGCTGGCCCCAGAAAACAAATATCATCAAATATTTCTATTGGAGAAATCAAATTCTCACATTGGACACAATCAGAACATCATCGCGTTGCAAGTAATCATAAATTGGAAAATACTGAATTGGAATACATTTATTGTTTATGTTAGTAAGAAGATCAGTGTTTCAGTTTTATTTTTCTTCGCTTACAAGATTGATTTTAAAAAGATACAATAATACATCACAATGTCAGCCAAGATTGATTTTAAAAAGCACATCTTGAAGACCCGGATTGACTCTGCCATGTTGAATTAGCAAAAAAGAAGAATGAGAAGCAATGAGAAGTGAAATGAAGGAGAGAGTAACCTTTTCACGTTTTGCTTTATGGCGTGCACGGTGGAGTTGAGGAAAGGGGAAGTTTTCCAAAGAGGGAGAGAATGAGGTTTTGCAACAATGACTTCAATGGTCTTGTGCAGTGCCATGTTGAATCAGTGAAAAAGAAGAATGAGAAGCAATGAGAAGTAAAATGAAGGATAGAGTAACCTTTTTACGTTTTACTTTCTGGCGCGCACAATGGAGTTGAGGAAAGGGGAAGTTTTCCAAAGCGGGCGCTGGATGTGATGGCGACTAGGGCAACACAAGGTGGAGGGAACGGAACGCGGTGGAGAGCATGGGACGCGACGGCAGCTAGGGCAACACGCAGCATGGCTGGTGCGGCAGGCAGAGGAGTCTGACCAGACGCGACTGGTGAGCTAGTTCGTGACGCGGTGGAAGCTGGTTCGTGGCGCCGCGACGGCGGCTAGGGCAACACGCGACGTGGCTAGTGCGGCACGCAGAAGAGGTTGGCGGCCTGCGACGTTGGTGAGCTAGTTTGTCGTTCGTGGCGTCGCGGTGGCGGTTAGGGCAACACGCGACGTGACAGGTGCGGCACGCGGTGTTGGTGAGGTAGTTGGTAGCGCGATGGCAACTGGTTCATGGTGCGGACGCGATGAACGTAGCAAAGTGAAGATGGGAGTTGGTCAGTGGTGCTGGGTTGCGGCGCTGGGTTTACGGTGACGAACATAATCCACTGGCACAATGAGTACGAGCACAGGCGCTATTGTAGTGGCAAAGACTGAAGACGGAAATAAAGTGAAGAGTGTAAGACTGAAGTAAGAGTGAAAATGAAGTTTGCTGCAAAATGAGTACGCGAAATTTTGAAACTCTAAAAAATGAGTGCGCGAAATTTTTAAAACCCTAAAAAGTAACAACGGTTCCTTTCCAGAACCGTCATTATTTTCGCTGGACCTTCAAGAAACCTTTTTATGTTTTGCTTTCTGATGCGCATGATGGAGTTGAGGAAAGGGAAAGTTTCCCAAAGCGGTCGTTGGATGCGATGACAACTAGGGCAACACACGGTGGAGGGCACAAGACGCGGTGGAGGGTATGGGACACGGCAACAGCTAGGGCAACTCGCAGCATGGCTGGTGCGGCACGCAGAAGAGTTTGGCTAGACGCGGCTCGTGAGGTAGTTCGTGACGCGGTAGAAGCTGTTTCGTGGCGCCGCGGCAAAGGCTAAAGCAACACGTGACGTGGCTAGGGCAACGCGACGTGGCTAGTGCGACACGCGAAGGAGGTTGGCGACACGCGACGTTGGTGAGCTAGCTTGTGATGCAGTAACAGCTCGTTCGTGGCTCCGCGGCGGCGGGTAGGACAACACGCGACGTCACTAGTGCGGCACGCGAAGTTGGTGAGTTAGTTGGTGGCACGGTGGCAACTAGTTCGTGGTGCAGGCGCGATGAGCGTAGCAAAGTGAAGATGGGAGTTGGTCAGTAGTGCTGGGTCGCGGCGGTGAGTTTACGGTGACGAACATAATCGTCTGACACAATGAGTGAGAGCACAGGCGCTATTGTAGTGGCACAGACTGAAGACGGAAATAAAGTGAAGTGTGTAAGACTGAAGTAATAGTGAAAATGAAGTTTGCTGCAAAATGAGTACGCGAAATTTTGAAACCCTAAAAAATAAGTGCGCGAAATTTTTAAAACCCTAAAATGTAACGACGGTTCCTTTCCAGAACCGTCCTTATTTTTGCTGGACCTTCAAGAAACCTTTTTACGTTTTGCTTTCAGACGCGCGCGGTGGAGTTGAGGAAAGGGAAAGTTTTCCAAAGCGGTCGCTGGATGCGATGACGACTAGGGTAACACACGGTAGAGGGCACGAGACGCGGTGGAGGGTATGGGACAAGGCAGCAGCTAGGGCAACACGCGGCTCGTAAGGTAGTTTGTGATGCGGTAGAAGCTGTTTCGTGACGCCGAGGCAACGGCTAAAGCTACACGCGACGTGGCTAGGGCAACACGCGACGTGGCTAGTGCAACACACGAAGAAAGTTGGCGACACGCGATGCTGGTGAGCTAATTTGTGATGCAGTAACAGCTTGTTCGTGGCGCTGTGGCGGCGGCTAGGAAAACACGCGACGTCACTAGTGCGGCACGCGGAGTTGGTGAGTTAGTTGGTGGCGCAGTGACAACTGGTTCGTGGTGCAGGCGCGATGAGCGTAGCAAAGTGAAGATGGAAGTTGGTAAGTGGTGCTGGGTCGCGGCGGTGGGTTTACGGTGACAAACAGAATCCACTAGCACAATGAGTGAGGAGCACATGCGCTATTGTAGTGGCAAAGAGTGAAAACGGAAATAAAGTGAAGTGTGTAAGAGTTAAGTAGGAGCAAAAATGAAGTCTGCTGCCAAATGAGTGCGCAAAAATCTGAAACCCTAATAAATGAGTGCGCGAAATATTTAAAACCCTACAAAGTAACGACGGTTCCTTTCCAGAACCGTCCTTATTTTCGCTGGACTTTCAAGAAACCTTTTTACGTTTTGATTTCTGACGCGCACGGTGGAGGTGAGGAAAGGGAAAGTTTTCCAAAGCAGTCGCAGGATGCGATGATGACTAGGGCAACACACGGTGGAGGGCAGAAAACGCGATGTAGGGTATGGGACACGGCAGCAGCTAGGGCGACATGCAGCATGGCTGGTGCGGCACGCAGAGCAGTTTGGCGAGCCGTGGCTCGTCAGGTAGCTCGTGACGCGGTAGAAGCTGTGTCGTGACGCCGCGGCAACGGCTAAAGCAACAGGGGATGTAGCTAGTGCAACACACGAAGGAGGTTGGCGACACGCGACGTTGGAGAGCTAGTTTGTGATGCAGTGACAGCTCGTTCGTGGCGCCGCGGCGGCGGCTAGGAGAACACGCGACGTCACTAGTGCGGCACGCGAAGTTGGTGAGTTAGTTGGTGGCGCGGTGGCAACTGGTTTGTGATGCGGGCGCGATGAGCGTAGCAAAGTGAAGATGGGAGTTGGTCAGTGGTGTTGGGTCGCGGCGGTGGGTTTACGGTGACGAACAGAATCCACTAGCACAATGAGTGAGGAGCACAGGCGCTATTGTAGTGGCAAAGAGTGAAAACAGAAATAAAGTGAAGTGTGTAAGAGTTAAGTAGGAGCAAAAATGAAGTCTGCTGCCAAATGAGTGCGCAAAAATCTAAAACCCTATTAAATGAGTGCGCGAAATATTTAAAACCCTAAAAAGTAACGGAGATTCCTTTCCAGAACCGTCCTTATTTTCGCTGGACTTTCAAGAAACCTTTTTACGTTTTGATTTCTGACGCGCACGGTGGAGTTGAGGAAAGGGAAAGTTTTCCAAAACAGTCGCTGGATGCGATGACGACTAGGGCAACACACGGTGGAGGGCACGAGACGCGGTGTAGGGTATGGGACATGGCAGCAGCTAGGGCACCACGCAGCATGGCTGGTGCGACACGCGACTCGTGAGGTAGTTCGTGACGCGGTAGAAGCTGTTTCGTGGCGTCGCGGCAACGGCTAAAGCAACATGCGACGCGGCTAGGGCAACAAGCGACGTGTCTAGTGCGGCACGCGGAGGAGGTTGGCGACACGCGACGTGGGTGAGCTGGTTCGTGATGCAATGACAGCTCATTCGTGGCGCAGCGGCGGTGGTTAGGGCAACACGCTACGTCACTGGTGCGGCACGTGGAGTTGGTGGCGCGATGGCAACTCGTTTGTGGTGGGGGCGCGATGAGCGTAGCAAAGTGAAGATGGGAGTTGGTCAGTGGTGCTGGGTGGCGGCGCTGGGTTTACGGTGACGAACAGAATCCACTGGCACAATGAGTGAGGAGCACCAGCGCTATTGTAGTGGCAAAGAGTGAAGACGGAAAAAAAGTTTAGTGTGTTAGATTGAAGTAGGATCGAAAATGAAGTCTACTGCCAAATGAGTGTGCGGAATTTTGAAACCCTAAAAAATGAGTGCGTGAAATTTTTAAAACCCCAAAAAGTAACGACGATTCCTTTCCAGAACCGTCCTTATTTTCGCTGGACCTTAAAGTAACGACGGGTCCTCCCCAAAACCGTCGTTATAAATGCTCCCATTTACTTTATAATTACAAGTTTGCCACCGTTTTTTTTTAACGATGGTTTTAACTAAACTGTCTTTATATAACGTCGTTATAGTGATATTTTGTACTAATGCTTACTCACAATGGTGCATGAAACCTAAGGAATGCCTAAAATCTATTAAGATATAGAAGGGTGAGTAAACTTGAAATGCAATGCATAGAGGTAGAATTAGCTTGCTGAAGAGGGAGGGGATGAAACCAATCCAATGAGGGAGGGTGAGTACAACATATGCAAACTAAGACTAGATGTCAGTGTTGTCAAGATTGTGAGTTTACTTGCATACTCGCACAAGTTAGCAAGTTTGGAGGGCCAGCCCAGGTGACTCGGTCGACGAATTGGTATCGAAGTGGATCAAAGCGAGGCGCGACTCGATGGATCAAAGGATCGAAAGAGGTTGTCGATCTTGGATCGTGACTCGTGCGCGACCAGTTTTGGCAAAACAAAGTGGAACTTGGTTGATCTAACAGAGAGAATGAGGTTTTGCAACAATGACTTCAATGGTCTTGTGTAGTGCCATGTTGAATCAGCAAAAAAGAAGAATGAGAAGCAATGAGAAGTGAAATGAAGGAGAGAGTAACCTTTTTACGTTTTGCTTTCTCACACGCACGGTGGAGTTGAGAAAAGGGGAAGTTTTCCAAAGAGGGCATTGGATTCGATGGCGACTAGGGCAACACACGGTGGAAGGCACGGGATGCAGTGGAGGGAATGGGACGCGATGACAGCTAGGGCAACACGCAACATGGCTGGTACGGAACGCAGAGGAGTTTGGCCAGATGCGGCTGGTGAGCTAGTTCGTGATGCGGTGGAAGCTAGTTCGTGGCGTCGCGGCGGCGGCTAGGGAAACACGCGACGTGACTAGTGCAGCAAGCGGATGAGGTTGGCGACATGCAACGTTGGTGAGCTGGTTCGTGATGCAGTGACAGCTCGTTTGTGACGCTGCTGCGGCGGCGAGAGTAACACGCGACGTCACTGGTGCGGCACGTGGAGTTGGTGAGTTAGTTGGTGGCGCGGTGGTAACTGGTTCGTGGTGCGGGCGCGATGAGCGTAGCAAAGTGAAGATGATAGTTGGTCAATGGTGCTGGGTCGCGGCGCTGGGTTTACGGTGACGAACAGAATCCACTGGCACAATAAGTGAGAAGCATAGGCGTTATTGTAGTGACAAAGAGTGAAGACGAAAAAAAAGTGAACTGTGTAAGAGTGAAGTAGGAGCGAAAATGAAGTCTGCTGCCAAATGAGTGCGCTGAATTTTGAAACCCTAAAAAATGAGTACGCAAAATTTTTAAAACCCTAAAAAGTAACGACGGTTCCTTTCCATAATCGTCCTTATTTTCGCTGGACCTTAAAGTAACGACAGGTCCTCCCAAAAACCGTTGTTATAAATGCTCCCATTTGCTTTATAATTACAAGTTTGCCACCGTTTTTTTTAACAATGGTTTTAACTAAACCGTCTTTATATAGCGTCGTTATAGTGATATTTTGTACTAATGCTTACTCACAATGGTGCATGAAACCTAAGGAATGCCTAATATCTATTAAGTTATAGAAGGGTGAGAAAACTTGAAATGCAATGCATAGAGGTAGAATTAGCTTCCTGAAGATGGAGGGGATGAAACCAATCCAATGAGGGAGGGTGAATACAACATATGCTAACTAAGACCAGATGTCAGTGTTGTCAAGATCGTGAGTTTACTTGCATACTCGCACGAGTTAGCAAGTTTGGAGGGCCAGCCAAGGTGACTCGGTCGACGAATTGGTATCGAAGTGGATCGAAGGATCGAAAGAGGTTGTCGATCTTGGATCGTGACTCATGCGCGACCATTTTTGGCAAAACAAAGTGGAACTTGGTTGATCTAATAGAGAGAATGAGGCTTTGCAACAATGACTTCAATGGTCTTGTGCAGTGGCAGCGACATGTGCTCTAGTGATGCTATGATCCTGGCGAAAAATGAAGAAATTAAATGGGATAGTGTGTGGCACTTGAAAGTGAAAAGTTGTTGTTGGAACCCTAATTCAAATTAAGTCATTGGAGAAGTATTTTGCAGTCGCAAGAAGAAGTGAGCAACAATATTAATTTAAAACCCTAAATTTATTTTGACCTTACTTGGGCCATTTAAAATATTATAAGTTCCAAATAATTTTAATTCACATAAGACTTCTAATCTTTTCTTTAAGTTATCTATAAATATATATTGTAATACTATAAATATATTTTGTAACACTATAAATATATATTGTAACACTGTTAGTAATCCTTACAAGTCAAGTTATGATCTTTTATCTTTTTTTCGATCCTCTTACGAGTTAAGAGTTTGATAACATTGCTAGATGCAGTTGAATCATGGTTAATTTTTTTGTGTTTGTCAGGTGTTGTATTAAGACATAGATTGGTATGGTTTTGTTGTTAGCTAAATCTGTCTCAATGCTCAAATATGCACTGCACATAAATATCTCTATGCAATATTGATGAATACTTTAACTTAAGGATGGGAAGGAAATTTTAGAATTTTATGCAAGATTGATAGGGAGGTTTTGGTAAAGCAGGTAAGTTCCGAGTGCATATCACTACATGAGTAGTATCAAAATGAGCCTGGAGATATCCAGTAGTGGAGAGAGGGGGAGAAATCTTGGCAGAGCAGGTATAGTGACTATTTAGAGATATATGTAAGTATGCAGCAGTTGTGAATAATAGGTTAGGACGTGAGGTTATTGAGTGATGGCACGATATATAATTGCAAAATGGCTAGTTTTGGACCTATCTTAGGATTGCAAATTAGTTTATCTATCCCAATATTTTAATGTACAATAATTACGTAGCGAAATTTGGATATATGCAAGTATGCCGAACTAATACAATTCTTTGATCAAGGCTGGGAAGGGTGTTTGTTAGTGTTAATGTAGGATAGGAAGTAAAATCCAGCAGACATTTTGATATTGAATAATGCTTATCACAACAGAAGTATTGAGTGCTTTAGCTGCAAAGAGCTATTTTTGCATCAACAACTTTCAAAATTGGAAGGGAGATGGATTTCCAATGTTATCTTGGAGCTGGTGTTTAGAGGAACCGAATGTTTAATGATGCATAGGAGGAATATTTTCAACAAAACATAGTTGTAGTGTAGAGGTATTACAGAATTGGAGTGAGAAAAGAAGGAATTATAATAAGCATGAGGAACTGTATAACCAATGATCTGTGTACTATATGAAACATATAAAGCTTTTCTCAATGAGGTGATGAGATGGGAAGGGATGCAATTGTACTGGTTTTATGTGGAGTGTGAAATCAGTTAAAAAGATTGGTAATGCAAGATTAAATGCAGCAGGGGTTGTAATTTTGAAGGAAAACCAAATTTTGTAGTAGTAGCAGTGTAGAGGTTTAGGGAGATGAGAAGTGAATGGTAATGAGTTAGACGTTGCAATGCATAAAGAGAAGATGGAGATACAAGTTGGTAAGCTTCCGCAGAGATATGAGGGAAGTTAGGAGTAATATAGCTTTATCAATTTGGCTAAATTGGAATGTCTCTCTCGTATGTCTTCTACATTATCTAGTGTGTTTTAGTAGCTATAAGAACAATTTTTTGTCTTTTCTGGGACTATCTTTTGTACAAGGGTTGGAACACCCATAAAGTGCTCATTTTAATTTAACTTATTCTTTGCTGATAAAAAAGTGGGTACTTCAACCCATTACAAAATGAGTCTTAAATACAAAAAATTAAGAGGATTTTGATTAATCCTCCAATAGTCCTCTGCCTAAAACAAATCCCTCCACATTTAACCCACAGTTTGGTAACCTCCATGCAGTCCTTAAACCTCTCAAAACACCCAAAAGTAATACTTGATTGAATAATATTGCTACTTGAGTTTATTAATGACGATTTAAAAAAAATCCATAATCGTTTGAAAAAAAATACAACAAGACATATAACAATAGTTAAGCTGAAAACTATCGTTAAAATGATTAAAAGTAACAATAGTTAATCAGGAAACCATTGTTAAAATGTTCAAATTGATGACAACTAAACTAAAAATTGTCGTTAAAATGCTTGAGAATGACAACAATTTTACAAGAATCGTTGTTGTGAATTTTGTTGTTTTGCTAAAATTTTGTTGTTTCCACAACTTGCATATATACAAAAATCTGAAACAGTGTTAGCGTGTCACATATTTACAAATTATGTTGTTCTAAATACATTTATTGAATCCAAATACAAAATGTACCTAATTATACAAAAAAAAAGGTGCCCATAAAACATTCTAATTTAAACAAAATTTGAAAACAACAAAATCACTAGTTCAAAACAATAAACCCTAAACCCTAGTACAAAATAGTGCTTTAACGACGGTTAAAAAGAGTATATAAAGACGATTTTGGAACTACTATTATTGCGAGTGTCGTTATAAATTAGTTGTTTATAATGACAATTCTAAACTGGAACTGTCGTTATAACCCTAAAAAACAAGTTTTTAAAGACGGTTTCATCTGGAACCGTCGTTATAAATATATTTTTTTATTATATATACTTTAATTCTACATAAAATATCAAATTTTCAGAAACAATAATGCATGTAATATCATAATTTATATATGAAAGTCTACATATAATAAATTAGTACATAACATTCTACAAAGAGTTCTATGTCATTCTAAACTCCCCAAATTTTAAAGTGTTTTTGTTTTGAGGAATTACCTTATCCCAATGTCTATCAATTTCAGCTCGCACAATAGTGGACATCCACTGCATAACATAATAACCTAACTCATAATTTCCTTATTGCTTATTGCACTGCAACTGAAAATAAATGATATTAAATGAATGAATTAGACACATTAAAATGAGTGAAAATATACTTTAAATACTTTGGTTTTTTCGCATTTGCACTTTCCCTCCCACTCAACATGTTATATCTAGAGTAAGCACTGAAATAATAAGATTTCATGTTAGAACACATAACATTACGAGTAATAAATTTGTGAAATCTCCAATGGTTTGATAAATCTTTAATTTAAACTAGGAAACATCGTACAAAATTTCAAAATTTTTTGACAAGTGAAAGTATGAGAACTAAAACCTTAAAATACTTGAAAAATACCTATATAGTACTTAAAAATAAAAAATAATAGTAAATGATAGATTTTTGGAATTTTGGTGGACCCCAATCTCCCTTGGGGATTGACCACGTGATTCGTTACCTCGTTTCGAACAACTTTCATTTTTTACGCGTCTCCATCTGACTTTTGCATCAAAAGTTATGGCCATATGAAGTTTTTTCGCGCTATTTTTTTGGAAACTCCAAATCTATCACTATTTTCTTCAATGTCAAGATTCCTCCATCAAATATTCACTAAATGAAGTTCATACAAACCTTAAACTACTAAGTAATCAACACATACATGCGGCATGCGAACGTCCTGGCACCATGTGGGCGACGTGTGGAGGTGCTGGCAACGTGCGAAAGGGTTGGTGGCGGAGGCAGCTGCTTGCACAAGCGAAAGAGAGATGCACGCGCAAAGGAACGACGTTCACTATGGTGGAGAGGGAGAGAGGTACAAGAAGAGAGCTTGGGGCGTGGAGGGGGTAGGTTGGAGGCGGGGAGAGATGCGTTGAGTGTAGTGGAGAGGGAGACAGGTGTGAATGAGAAGAATAATGAATGAGACCGCATGTTGGCTTTAAGGTTAATTTTCACTCTTTTAAAGACAGTTTCCCGCTTAACTGTCGTTACTTTGCCCACAACTCCTCATTAACGACGATTCTTGACGGTTCAAAAAAGAACCATCGTTATTTTGCCTTCAAATCTTCATTAATGACGGTTAAGAGACCAACCGTCGTTATTTATCAGTGCTTATTCACCAAAATGCCATTGCGCTTCTTTCTTTGACTAGTTTCTATCAAATTTTGTTATTCACAATTGTTTTTATGGTTTTTTGTACTAGTGAATATTCAATAAAATCAAAATTTAATTATAATCTATCATATATTTTATGGTGTTATATATGTTCACAAAATATTTTAAGATGACGTCCTTCTAACATACTCCATTGCTTTTTGAATCTAATGGTTGTGGGTCATTAAAAAGCTGTAACATTTGAAAATTATTTGATTAGTCTATATGTAATAAGAAGTAATATTATAGTTATTAGTGTAAGAATGGATGGCTTTAAACTAGAGGGGGGTGAATTGTTTAAAGAGGGTTTTCGAAAACTTTTAAGCCAAGAATGAAATTACTTTAAGAAACAAATGATAAGGAATCCAGTTTGCCAAAACAATAAGCAAAAACAACAACACCAGAAAAACAATCGGTTGTTTCGTAGAAACAATCGGTTGTTTATACCAGTAAACAAATATCAAAACTGAATTTAAAGAGTTAAGGATAGAGAGAATGCACACAGATGTTTATACTGGTTCACTCTAAACGCAGAGCTACATCCAGTCTTCTCACAAACCACTGAGGAATTCCACTAAGCAATCAAACCTAGATCACTTACAACACAACCAAGAAAGTGACTTTGATCCCCTCAAGACACACACTTCTCTTGGCCAACACACCAACACTAAGAATGCT
>Ga0123342_1000336_pt1 | contig 70914 bp, 27 predicted proteins | sample Turbeawhitnodule_FD_89960 | JGI IMG/M metagenome (GOLD analysis project Ga0123342, IMG submission 89960) | Root nodule microbial communities of legume samples collected from Mexico - Turtle bean Mexico white nodule | ecosystem: Host-associated > Plants > Roots > Nodule | place: Mexico: Nepantla... | reverse complement strand
TTTTTAGAAATATATATATTTTAATTAAAAAAAAAATATCTCTCTCTAAATATAAAAAAACATATCTCAAAATAAAAAAAAAAAAATATATATATATATATATATATATATATATATATATATATATATATATATATATTACAGAAAAGTTTTATTTTCTCAGTGTTGACAAACTATTGACGGAAAATTATTAAATAGTGTAATAATTCTTCACCATACACTGTCAACTAAATTAGAGCCACAAGTTTCAAATTATATATTTTTTTAATTAGAGGCTATATCAATCTTGACGGTTTATTTTGCTATATGAAAAATTCTCACAGCCGCACACTCATTATATCACATGCTGAATAATAACATTATTTGTATCATTTTCGTATTCATTCATTTCTAATTCATCTTCTTTCATTCTTCTTTTTTTACACCATGAACCCCATTTTGACCTTGCCGTGTTCTGTTTTTCCTTCTATCTGATTATTTATCGATACTTTTCATCTTGTTCTTGTTCTTTCTTTAACCCATTTTTGCATATATGTCATTTAGCAAGGTTCCTGAACTTGGAATCTGGAGTGGTATGCATGAGTTCATGAATTAGTCCCTGCAATATGATGGTATAGAAGATGGCTCTGAAGGAAGCACTTATTAATTTTTACAACAAGAATGCAAAAGTTATATATAATGGTTATTTTAAATTTTTCACATTTTTAATGATGTTTTTTCAAAACCTTCTACAAGGAAAAATAAATTTAGTGTAATGAGTTCTGAAAACTTTAAAGTTTACTAAAAACACTTCCCTGTTTAAGAGATTCGTGGTACTGTGCTTTCTTTTAATCATTGAAAATTTGGTGTATTCTAAATCTTTAACTGGTGACATGGAAAGGTAATCAATCATAGAACTAGTATAGTCTAAAACAGCATGATTCTCCTTTGATAAAGTTTTTTTAAAGGATTTAGTGTTTTTAAGCATTATTTGATTCTTACTTGGGGATTTTCATTAGTTGGCCTACTTAAAGGGATTTGCATTAAGAACATGACTTCCCAATTTGTAGAGCTTGAAAAAAATTGAACTTGGGTGTATCCTTGGACTCGCAAGGTTTTTAAATTTGACCCAAAATTTGACATTTCACTTCTATGTTACATGCATTATTTCTGAGTTGAATTTTGCAAATTTCAAACATCAAAACATTTTAATTTTGATCTTCTAACTTTTTGGACATGATGTTATGTTACTTACAGATTGAGAAGTTCTAACAGGAATTATTATTATTATCTAATTGGATCAACAACATTGAGAAATCTTTTTTTATCTACCTGAATGGCAGGTATACGTATATTACATTGTACATACCTTTAATTTCTTAATTTCTAGCTTTGTTTGTGATATGCTTATCTTGTTCTTAGAAATTTCAAATTTTAAAGTTCATAAAACTAGTGGATACACATCCTTATTTTATGTTTCATATTTTCTTACACGTTGAATCATGCTAGTGTTGTTTTTTCTTGTGTAGTGTTGTTTTTTCTTGTGTTTACATTGCTTCCTTTGACGCATTCAACATAATTTCTTATCAATGTAAAATTTGGAGATAAATATTTATTGATGTCATCACATTGATAATTGGCTCTTATAAATCAGTTTGACATTGAGGTTTGGAAAAATACAATTCAATACTATCGGAAGTATGTATAGTAAAACTAGATTATAAATTAATTGTAGGTAATAAGCTAACCTTTAGCATCTAATTGATAAAATTTAATTTCTCTGAGTTAATAAGTTAGTTTATTGAATGAAAAACATTTATTAGAACTAGCTTATAAGTTAGTCTATAAATATAAAATATAATTACATAATTTTTTTCATATAAATATTAATAGAAATTGTATTTTTAAGACGAGGATATATTGAATTTTTTAAAATAATTAAAATTTTATTAATTTTTTTGTATTTTTATTTACTTTTTAGAATACATGCTTTTATTTATTTGTACAAGTTCTATTTAAACTGGTTGGTTTATAAGCAATAAACAATTAAAGATAATAAATAAACTAAAAGTTAAATTCTAATCGAAGTAGAATATGAAATAAAAAAAACTTAAAATAAATTATTTGAAATATATTATGAAACATTTTTTTGTAACAATCAAACTAATTATAGTTAAATAAATAAACTAGTATTTAATTTATTAGCCTTGCCAAATACATGTAAGTATATGAGTGTAATTATTTTTTAAGAATAAACATTTTTTTTTTACTTGTGAACACTTAATTTTATCTAAATTAAAATATTTTAAAGAAAAATATTATGTCCCTGGTGATAAAATATTTCTCAGAAACAACACTTTTCTTTTACTATAATATATTTTAGTATTTAAAATTTTAACTAATTTTCCCAATAAAAATAAAACATAGTTAAGTTTTTTTTTTAATAATATAAAAGGTGTTGCGTAAATGCAATTGTTTTTTGCTATTAAATTATGCGTGGTGTCTTGTAACTGTAAGTTATAGATTTTATCGAGGTCAAAGTATATTTTTATTTTCTAATAAATGGTCGACTTTCAATTTTAGTTGATGTTTTTTTTTTCACCTCTTTTCAATTTTTAGTCGCTAAGTTTAATATTTATAAAATTAATGCATTTTAATTACAGTTTTTACAAAATATTTTTTGAATGTTAATCTTCCGTAGTTACTTTTTAATATTCTTAATATTTAATTTAAGTTAAATAAATTATAATTGTTTTAAATGTTTTAGAAAAATTTATAATATTATATATTAACGTAGTACCACGAATAAACCTCGTTTCACAACTGTCAAAACATTACCTTGCATTGAAAACATATACTGTAATCAAATTTGACTGAACAGACAATTGACACTTTCAATATCAAAATAAGCATTTTCTTTATAACTAAAAAAAATCACCTAACTAGAAAAATAGAAAAAATAACTTTGAGAGATAAAAAATATTATAAAAAAATTACTCATTTTACAAAGAATAAAATCATTTTCACAATTTTACTATCGATGGAGCCCCTTCAATAAAAATATAAATTTGTGAAAAGCATGACCTTATGACTTCTAGTTTTAAGCACTCATTGTTGTATTATTGTGGTCTTTTTATAAATTATAGCCCAATGAAAAAGGTGTAAACAATAAACAATATTTTGAAAATCTTTTGCTGTTGTGGGTACAATTGAATGAGCTGGGCCAGCGTAAATCATGAATGACCCACAAGGCACTGTGGGTCTTTCTTCCTGCACCCCAACAAATGGCTTCCTGCACCCCATCTATTTTGAAAAATACCATTTTATCCTTTTTAAAAATAACTTTCAGATTTACCATTCTGAAAATTAAAAAATTGTGTTTCAAAAAGAATATTTTGAAATATTTTTTTGCCTTCTAGAAACTCTTATTTCAAAATCATCCAAAATTATCAATGCAGAAAAAAATGTAGGGATGTAGAAAGAAATATCCGATTCTGAATGCATCTAAGCCCGTCAAATTTTATGTATGTAGACACACATATCCAAAGCTTCAAACCTAGTTTTAGCAAGTACTGAATTATATGTCAGAAAAGATACAAAATTCAAAAGTGATTTGTGGAAGGAACTAGATGCTCAAAACAGAGTAGAATATTACGGTTGAAAGGATTGAATAGAAGCAGTGGAAACTCAAGTTACTCCATAGATATTCCATCATTACCAAAACGATAACCATGTTCTTGTCTCAACTTTGGATGGATAAGTAACACGCTTTTACTCATTTTAACACGACACACACATTATCTTGCAAATAAATCAAATATCATAGTTAAAGAAAATAAATAAAAGGTATATATTGGGAAAGCAAAGATGATATAATACATCGAGAATCTGACTGAGCAAATGAAATGAGTTTATCTCTTTTTTTAAATGATTGCCAAGTTTTAAAATAAAAGTCACGTGGATGTTCATCTGAGGGAAATTCTCAAAAGTCTCAAGAGAGTAAGGGTTTGATAAAATATAAGTATGAATGAAAGTATTATTAAGTGTCTCAAAATGGTCCCATGTAGGCATATTTGACTAAATTTGAACTTGGAAACATTCTTGGAACCTTCAACCGAAACCATGACTTGGTTTGTTTCCTACGAGTTTCTTTAGCTGGCGGCTTTTTTTTTCCATGTTTGGTGGGTCTAGTTGGCTTTGCCAATATCATAATCAACATCTACTCAATCCATTTTCATAAAAGAGTAATAAAATCTTATAATGTTAAGAGTAAAATGGGAGCCACGTTCTGATTTAATAGGCAAACATGATCATAATTATCATTCATTACAATATAAAACACAGTCACAACATCGCGACATTTATTCATTTGGTAATCAATTTTTGAAATGAGAATTAATAATTTTAAGTTTTGGAATGATTAATATAGTTTTTATAAATCAAAACTAAACTCAGACTATAAGTCGATAGTTTCAACATTACTTAAAATAAATAAAAAATGTATTCGCGAAATTATTCCAATTTTCATTTTTGAAGTTCTGTATTTCATTCCAAAGAAATTAATGAAGCAGAAGCATTTGTCGAAAAATAATTTGGTATATAATTTAGACCGACGAAGCCCATAACAAAATATAATTTTCTTTAAAAAGAAAAAAAGAATTTCTAAATTACAAATTTAGTTTTTGTGAATTACACGAAGATGAAAGTGTGTTGGTGATGAGATCTAACACTTGTTATCGCTATTATCCCAGAAGTAACCAAGGAAAGTCTTGGCGGCATCCAAGCTTGGAAAGTACGTCGGTTCAAGAAATAACTGAGTCAACGAGTCACCCGACTCGCAACTCAGTCCAACTCGGTTGCCGTTAGCCTCCGAACTCCCCATCACCACCGTCAAAACTTGCTTATACGCGTAGAAGAACCTCTTCATCGCCGCTTCAATCGCCTGCATCGCCTGCAACACGTGAACCTTCTCGAACGCGATCTTCGAGACGTACAGTTTCATCGCCGCTTCTTGAATCCTCGGTCCTCCCTTCGGATCCACCTCCACCTCCAATATCTCCGGCACCCTGTGCCTCAGATCTCTGCACATTTTTGTCAGTTCCACCAATTCCTTCGATCTGAAGCAGAAAGACGCCGTTTCGCCGCTCGACGAGCGCACCGAGAGCTGGTTCTTCAAACGCAAGAATTCGTCCGGATCCATCATCAGGTGGAGATCCTCCACCTCCGCGAGAAGCTTCCAGATGCGCTCCACCGCGTGGCAGTCCTGCGCCGCCTGCTCCAACCTCCTGGAGACGATAGCATCGCCGATCCTCTCAAGAAGCTTCCGCGACGCGTGGATCCAGGACTCCGCGATCTGGAGCGTGGCATGCACCGCGTGGTTCTCGTGGTTCTCCACGCGCTCGTCGTAAGGCGTGGTCTTGAGCGCGTGGATTTCATTTGGTTTGCAGACGCGATCGTAGAGCAGGCTCGGTTTCCCCGCCTGGTTCGACTCTCCCAACCCTAGGGTGTAGCTACACCTCCTCATTTGGCATTCCACGGTGAGAAGAATCCTCTGCGCCACGTCCTTGGATTTGTACCACGTGGCAAGCCGCGGAAGAAGGCTGGCCTCGCTGTAGCTTCTGTTGGTGGTATCTAGAGTGAGATCAGCGGTTGGGACGGCGCCACGTGTCTGAGAATTGTACTCCTCGTCTTCGCACAGCATGGCTATGATCTCTATCTGATGAACAGCGAGGGACTCTATGGTACGTTTCCATTCTCTTCGGTTGGAATGAGGCCTGGTATCGGAGAAAGCAATGGAAAGAAAACGGAAAGTGACTTCCAAAGCATGCAAGGCAGGTTTCAAAATTGGTTCGTTGGTCCAATTGGGAAAGTCTATTGAATTCCAAAGGGCTCTGAGTTGTGGAAGAGAGAGATAGTAATCGTATGCAGCACAGAGTGAAGGTGCAGCGGGAGATATGTCTGTGGTGCGGAAGGGAAGGTGCAAAGAGGGTAAGGAGTTGGCGGAGAGCGAGAGTTTTGGAGATTTGGAAGACATGTCGGAAGCGGGCATCTTTGATTTCCAATGTAAATCAACCATTTTGGGAGTTTTGTGTTGTTGTTGTTGTGTTGTGATGAGGAATTGAAACGGGGAAGGAAGATTGAAGGGTATATATATGGAAGGAAGGAGAGGAGTGATGGAGTTGTGAAATTTGAAAGACGTGTGGACTGGGAATGTTGGGGGCATGAAGAAGAAGAATAATAAGGAGAAGAAAGTCGCGGTGGTTTTAAAATGATTTAAAATTACGGAAAGTGGTTTAGGATAAAGAATATATTAATTTGAAGATTAATTAAGGAGAGGGGGCGATATTTATCTTGTGGGAAAGAGGGAGCGGCAATGCAAAATTGAAGCTTATCCAAAACTGAAGAGGCTCTCCGTTTACTTTCAACTCTCAAATGGGAAACTGGTGCTTACTCCAAGTTACGGCACGCGTTGGAAGGCAGCGTTTGGTTTCCCCACCCACCGCTTTTTCACACTCCTCTTCTTCTGTGCCCAATCATTCGGCGCTCGGTTCGCCCTAATATCCTTCTCAATTCATTTCTAAAATTATCATATCAATCTCCTTTTTTATTCTTCATTTCTATCATTTTTACCTTTTCAAATTCATACTTATTTATGTATAATTAATCTACTCTCTAGACCAAAAGGTTCAAAAGGGAGAAAGATTGACCAAAACGTAGAAAAATTAACAGTAAAATTGAAAAATTAAATAAAAAATAATAAAGTTCATTAAATAGGTCCAAAAGTAAAATATGTTTAAAGAATATTAAGGAAAAAAAATAAAAGTCCAATTGAATTTAAGATGGTCAATAAAAAATTGTAGGTATAATGAATTTTATTTAATAATTAATTAAAATTGATTTTGACTTTAGGAATTATTTTAGATAAGAGAAGTTAACAAATTAAAAAAAAAATTGTTTCTATACTCCTTAGTAACGTTATTAAGGATTAACTTGGTCATCTACTCTCAGACTCATTTAAAAACTTATATTATCCCTGTGTTTTTTGTACTTTAATAGAGGTTGTTGATCTCTAAAGTTATTAATAAATCTCATTATCTATAGTCTCTTCATGTCCTTGATGCTGGAGAGTGAGAGACTCTGTAGACTTTAAACCCTATGTCTCTATATCGACCAATGATTCTAACTTCTGTATTTACATGCTATATCTCACTCACATATACTGTGTTAATATCGAGATACGCCATGGACAATCAAACTAATATTTCTCCAAAAACTAAATAAATAATCAAATTTAGCTTCTTTTTTCGATAACTGTGAAATGTTTCTTAACTTCTATTAATAATTATTTTTGTCATAAAACTTTGTTTATCACTTGTAATATTCATTTTTCGACCTATTTTTTGTTTGTAAAACTTGAAAGACTTTAACAAATGAACAACCTTTTACTAATCACCATTTTTAACAATTACGTAATAATACTGTTGCGTTTCATTGGAGACAAAAACAAGTAACTAAAAACACTTTGAATCTAGATTAAAAAAGAATTCATAAAGTAATAAACAGGTCTGGCATAAATGCTGTGATCAGACTCCTTTCCAATCTGACAGATAATAATAATAATAATAATAAGAATAAGAAATTTCACTGTTGTTCTTACACAGTGGCCTAATTCATGAACTTACTTTAACTCAGTCTTAAGTAATATGCACGAAGACTTTCTTTGGGTAGATACACAGTAACTATACATACATACATATATATATGTGTATAGTGTGCATTCCTTAAAGAGTAGGGAAATGTAGGAGAAGACTAGATACGCAGAATGCGAATGGTTATTTTGGTAGAGATGAGTGAAGTTTCTTTGTCACAAACTGCCCAATTTGGCCGTGCTTTCTGGGAAAACGACGGCGCCCACACTCCACCACATCCACTGCTTATTTTCTCCAACACACTGTTTTAGCTATTAAATTTGTTTCAATTAATAATATTTTATATTTAAATATTATGAATAAAAAACGTAATTAAAAGAAGAGGCTCGATTAAAAAAAAACTGAATAACAATCATAAAAAGATTTCATCAGCGTGGATAATTTCTTTAGCAAGAACTATCGGTGGAATTCGCCAACTTTGTCATGCGTCAGAAAATATCTCAGTAGCCGCCACTTTTCACCTTTTATAATGCATAAAAAAAACCATTTACGATAAAAACGACATAAATTTGAAGTACATTACACCGATTAAACTGGGCGTTCTCCCATGCAGAACAACTGGCATATGATGACCAAAAAGGTTAATCAGTATTCATTTACAATTAAAGATTAGTTCACAACTTTCGTAGTTAAAACGAAAGGTTGTATCTTAAATTAGCCAGAAACATAAGGATTTGTAGTTTGAGTTTCTTTTTCCCCTTTCAATTTTCTCACATGTTATAGTTCTATTGATTTCTTATTCTTCCTTCTTTATCTATACTGTTTTTAGTCTTTATTTATTATAAAATACTACTTTTATACTTTTTATAATATTTTAATATTGTATTAAAATTATCTTTAATATGAAAAAAAAAATTAAAGAGTTCTTTTTATTAAATGTTTGTTTCATCTTCAATTATATATTTATCTAAAATCAACTCTTATTCTATCAAAATCATTTTCAATCGGATTTATCCATGACATCATACAACCAAGGTTTTGAGACCTATATAATTGAAATTTATGACACCATATTACTTTTTGTCACTAATTTTTATAATCTCATATTTATCTACTCCTTTGTTATAATCCATACCATGTTTTTTTTAGTTTCCATTCATCACATTTATTACTAATTACACTTCTTTAAAATCATAATGATTCGTATTAAAATAGTTTAAATGTTTTAACGATATTATCCAAATTTAGTTACTAAATAGATATAACTATTGTATCTTGTTCTTACATGACTCTTACATGTCGGTCAACAACTTACAGGTAAATTAAAGATACACCAGGTTTGAACAATATATAACCTTCAAATTATGAGTGTGTTAATCAGATCGTTGTCCCATCTTCTATCTTCTATATTTTGACCTTAAATTCATGCCTTGTATTTTCCTAAACATTTTATACTCAATGCATTTAATTTTATCTTTGAAACTTCTAAGCTTTATAATGAATTACTTTTGCTCAAACAAAAAATAATCTAAAACATACCTTAGAAAAAAGACATCATCCAGATGTACAACATCACTCATCTAACTCAAGATTAATTTAAAATATAAAATAGTTGGTAGTTAAAACTTTGGTACTAATAATCTAAAACATATATTAAAAAGACTACCATCTAAATATACGACATTACTTATCTAACTCGAGATTAATTTAAAATATAAAATAGCTAGAAGTTAAAACTTTGATACTAATATTAAATATCAATTTAGATATTACTTTAAATTTTTCTATTAATAATAAAACCACTTTAAATATCAATAGTCTTTTATTTATAACATAATATATAATTTAGTCAATATAATTAATTAGTTATTTTTTTATCTCTAAATTAGTTGTTATTTAATAATTTTTTTTAAATCTAAATAATAAAAAATCACATATTTAAATTAAATAGATCATTCTGTTCTGTCTGCCACTTTCTTTTCATGAATCTAGATTAAACACTGAGATTTACGTTTTGAGGGTGAAGTTTCCTTCTTCTTTTAACATGGTGTTGATTCGTTTTTAAGTTTTAACCGTCTTTTTTATGATTTAGGGTTTAAGAAGATGAAATTGGAGAAACTCAATTAAGTTGTCTCTTTAACGAATAAAAAAAAACATAAACAATTTAAATAAAACACTCTATAGAAGATTGAACAACACAAATTTTCTTTCATGCATCTAACCAGCCATGTCCCACTCTGACAACTATCTTCATCTTTTGACTTCTGAAAATGATGTTTCTATAATTCCAATTCCAATTTCTCCTTTGCAGCTTGCACAGCTGGATCCCTCCCATTCTGAGTTTTTGTAATATTATATAGCTCAATGCACTGTCATTACATAGTTAATCACTACTTTTTCTTAAGATTCTTCACTATTTACTTTATCTACTATCTTTACCAAGTGAATATCCACTATTAATATCGCCCAAACTTAATATTTAGAAGTAAATTATATCTCTTAATATGTACTTAACTTAATTATTATAAGCATCTTGTCTTAATACTAATATTAACATAATAATTAATACTATATCAGTCTACACTCAAGATTCATTATGATCATATTAGTATGTAAACTAATAAAGATAAATATTCTTTATGAAAAAAAATATGTATTACCAACAATAGCTATATTTGTAATACTAACTTAAATATCATATCATAATATTTTTAAAAATTGAAAACTAATAATAGTATTACCACGAGAAGACTAATATCTTTCTGCCCTTAAATGAACACTTTAGTCTAATTGATCATATAATATATAATATATGAAGAAATATATAATTTTTCAATAATCGTGTTAAATATTAGAAATAAATCATTTATATCCTTCCATAATTTCAAGTCTATACCTGAAATTAGGCACTCAGCATATAGTTAACTAGCGTCTAACATTTTTAACTTTTCATTAACCAAATCTTTATTATCATGTCAGGTAAAAAAAAATACAGGTCTTATATGTTAGGAGGTACAGAATAACTACTGTTTGTTATTTAAATCAGATCCAAACATATTTGTGCTTTTATATCCATTCAAACTAAAATAACAAAGAATTGCCTACCATTAACAAAACTGAAAATAACTATAGCACTAAAATTAGATTCATTCAGAGAAATTAATTTAAATGAACTATGATCACGTATCCATGTATTTAAAAGTGAATATGATTTATAGAATAATAATTATATTTAAAATAAATAAAATATCTGTCGACTTATTAGAAAAAAAAAAAATCCAGCCTAAACAAAATTGTGAATGGACGGTCGACCGTTACAAGAATAAATTGTGAGACGTGGCGGTCCACTCACGCTGTCGGTCAAAGGTAGACACATCAGGTCGCTCGGGCGGTTCACAACTGCACCACAGGATGCTTCCACGTGTCACTAGACTGTTACAGTTCACAACTGCATCACAGGATGCTTCCACGTGTCACTTGATTGTTATTGGGCTGTGAGTAAAGTAAAGTATATATAGCAGATATTTTGCCTGTGTACCATAAACTGTTAAGCAAAAAAAGGTGATAAACACAAACACGGATTCATAAAATTTGTACCAATTAGTTGATACAAAATAATTTGATTTTGATCTGTGATGATACGAAGTAACAAATGGTTTTAAGGGTTTTTCTGTTACAAAAGCATGTGTGTGTATAATATAATAATTTGGAGATTATGATTTGTTTATTATGGTTTTGATAAGGATAAAGGAAATGATGATGTATGGTAGTTTGAGTAGGTTGACATCGAAAGAAAGCGTGTAAATGATGAGAAAGAAGCATGTTTTGTGGCGGACTACATGGAACTCTCAAAAAATGTCGTCTACTCATTTTAACACGTTTATTATGAAATATTATTGTATAACATGAGGTTTAGAAATTCATCTGTGTTCGTGCTTTAATTTTTTTAAAGTTTATATAAATTTTTATTATCAATTTATAATTATATAATGTATAGATTCATGTTCTACATTTTAGATATTATATATATCTTTGTGTCTATATTCGTGTTGTGTTGTATTAGTGTCGGTGATACATATTTTCATAATTATCTCCATTTTATTTATGTCAACAATCCTGTAGTCTAAATGTTGAAAAAATTCTAAGATGGTTTGTTTTGGTGTTGGAAAGAAAGATAATGTTGGCATGATTGGTGGTACATTCTCCATGTGTAAGTTGTTAATGTGATTTTGGTTCAAAATTCAAAATGCAGGGACGATGAGAATGATTTGTTGCACTGACTTTTGGAACCATTGTGCTCTCATTTTCAGTCCCTTTCTTTCCCAGTTGGCTGTTGGGTGACACAACCACAGATATTCTCATTCTAATCCACCTCTACTTTTACTAACAGATATACATGGATCACTTTCTTTCTAAATATTTCTACAAAAACTTTATTCAAATATTTATTATTTTTCTAAAATGAGTTGAAATGTTCTTAAAACTCTTAATTTATTTATTATTTTGCTGATAAAAAGTTAGCTAAAAGATAAGGTAAGGTAAATAAAAATAAAATCTTTTTTTAATTTTGTGTTATGATGTGGTTAACCTGTTATTTCTTTTTATATTGATATGTACTTGTTATGTGTTATAATTTTCTCATACATATGTTTTGTTTCATCCAATAATAATATAATCAATTAGAAGTTATTTTAAAATAAACACGTATAAACTTCACAATTTTCAAAATATCACTTATTTAATTAAGAAATGTATAATAAAAAGCATAAACAGCTTATTTTATTGAATAAATTTAAAAGAATAAATACAAAGCCCATAATTTTTTAAGTATTTATTACAAAATTCAACGTTAATATTTTATGCAAAGTGACATTATTAAAGCAATTATTTACATTAGATGCATTTAAATTAAATTTAAAATCTACAAGAAAAATAAAATGAATATTTTATTTTTAACATCTTTTCTCTCCATCTATCTGCTGCTGAATTTGTAGCCGTGGTTTAGGCCCATTTACTTATCACTACCAGTTTTAGGAACACATGTCGGCTACAAAGAAGAAAATATGACAATGCTACAGCAACATCAATAATATAAAATTGTTTTTTTATTAAATTAGTTCTATCAAAAATATTTTTTAAATATTCTAAAAATAGTATTATTCATAGTAATTTGACTATATTCAAGCAAGATTATATTAATGAAGGAAAGTAATTGGAAAACAAATTACTATAATTGCGGAACTTCCTTATAATATTTTAAATAAAAAAATAAAATAAATTCATCCGTAAATCGATTTTTAAAAGTTATTTCATATAAGTTCTCTAAAATTTTATTTTTAATTTATATACAAATTAATTTTAATCTATAAAAAAAATTAATTTTTTATATCTTTTTGAGTCTTTATGTAAAAGTAACAAGACTATGGGAATAAGTAAAAAAAGTAAACTATCGAGATTAATGTCAATAGTGAAGGTGTTCAAAAACTAAGAACTTTCCTTTTTAATTATAACATTCAAGAACATGTCGAAAATAAAGTATCTTAATAATGTTCAAAAAAGATTTTAAATTTTAATGTAATTCACAGTAAAAAATATTGTCTAATTATGCTAAATCTTAAGACTGAAAATGAAATCAAATCAAACTGTGGTATAGCAGGCAAAACTTTCACAGCATTAGAATACAAAATACATTATAACTGATACTTTTAATTTATTTATATATTTTTAAAACACAAAAACCAAAATATTTACCAACTAGATTGTCGTTATTTTTAATCTGAATTTTAAAATTGTTTCGATGTAGTCGTATATAATATTTAAATGTAATAAATTGCATTATATTAAAATAAATTAAATAAAACTAACTACTCCTAATTACTTTAAAATGGCTCAAATAGTGTGTGCTAGCACTATTATTTATTATAAAGAGTAACTAAAATAGTAATGATCAAAATAGAAAATAACACCTACATTAGAAAAAATCTATTTTACCAAACCAGACAGCAATTTTTAACTAAAAAACGAATATAACCATTCACGATAACTTAATCAAACAAACTGAAGCCCATGTCATCATCAGATTCTTCTGGTTCTTCCTTCTTTTCCTCCTCCTTAGCAGCCGCTGGAGCAGAATCAGTAGCAGTTGCGGCAACAACAGCTACTGCAAATTTACTAGGATCCTGCAATCATCGTCTCAACGGTTAGTCACAAAGTTTAAAAATGAAAACAATATCTCACGAATTCTACAGCAATCTATATAACACAAACACTAATACAACATGGACGTAGATGTATACAGAAATTTAAAATGTTATGAAAATTCTTGATGTTGAATTGTTGAATGGCATTGAAGACATAAATATTAGAAGAGTATATACCTTCAAGAACTCCTTAACCTCGTCAGCCTCGGGGAAGGAATATTCTGTTGCGACTGCGACAGCGAGGACGTTCTTATAGGAATTGGCGAACATGTGTGGTGCAGCTGCAATTGTTGGGTAGGAGATAGCCAACGACAGTGAAGACACCATGGAAACACCATTAGCAAACATATTAACCAGGTCATCATCAGTCAGGTTAAGAACCGCAGGGCTGAACACCGAACCGTTGTCATAAACAGAAACCACAACAAGCCCATAAGAGAAGGGCCTTATCGCAAGCTTCGAAAGCAGTGCAGCCTCAGAAGACCCCACCTTCTCACCCTTCCTAATGAGTTCCACAGGGGTGATAATTTCCACAGTACCCTTGTTAATTTTGGTAGGAATGTTCAACACCTGAAATTTTATATTTATAACAAATTCATGTAAACGAACACCATACTATATATGTATATTATAAACAGGTTCTTCCAAGAAGAAGAAGAAGATCGCAGAAACCTGGAAGAAAGAAGTTTGAGATGGATCCAACCCTGTGTTGCCTGGAGGAACTACAACATCAATTGGTGCAATCAACCCAACACGAGCAGGAGCTCCCACCTGTAATCACACATTCCAATACAACAAAATTCAAACGCCAATATATAGCAAACCACCACCTTTTATACCTAAACTTTTTATGCAATGTATACACCAAACGTTCATACATAACCACGATGTTAAGTTCAGTAATGAATGAAAAATGCACCAGTAAATTGGGGGATTAAAACTTGAAAGAGAAATGATGCATTGGAATGATGAAAAACGAAAACAATGATAATGAGTATACCTTGTATTTAGCCACCACTTCACTAACCTCCTTCACGTCACCTTTGGTGAAAATCAACCCCACATTACCCTAACTCAACCAAAAACATATACATATAAACATCATGAATGAACAAGGTTATGTCTAGAATGGTTAGAATAGCGGAAAGCTTAATGAGCGTAAGGATATTGTGAGAATGTTAAAGCATGCACTGACCACGAGAAGTGGAACAAGATTGAGGAAGGCATTGTTGCCAGTGCTCTCAGCATGGAGTTTAACAGAGCGTTTCATCATGGTGTTCTTTCCCATGAGCACAATGGAGTCTCCACGTAGACCCTGTCGGATGTTCTGAAGCTGGTTGGATCCCACGTTGTCCGCAGCCACCACCAGAATTTGGGTGTAGTTATCCAGAAGTCGACACAGCTTCGCATCGTACGCTATCTTCTTCTGCGCTTTCGTCAGTTTCACCGCCATTGTTGTTGCACCTTAGTTCTTCTACTAGGAGCGAGGACCTAGACAAAGTTAGCTAGCTAGGGCTGAGTCAAGGTGGACAGCGAAACCGCCGCCGTCTCTTTAACCTCCTCTACGGTGGGTGCAAATGTATCTGAGAGGAACAAGAAATTGTTAGAAATGAAGTGCAAGTAGAATACTAAGTTATGTGAATACACACTTTAACTGCACCCCACTTGGTTTCTAAAATAGCCCACGACTTCACTGCTCCTACAATCCTGCTTTGACTAAATCAGAGAAACAGAAAAACAACAAATTAATCCCTAACTAGTAACTACATTATAATTGTTAGCGCAACGTCTCTGTTTTTTTATTTTTTTATTATTATATACAGAAAAAAAAGTCTCCATTTGTATTTTGTATTTTTATTATTATTACATGTGTATTTATATTTATTTAAATGAGATATAGATATATGTATATTTTAAATATTCAATTGTTAATTTATATATATATATATATATATATATATTAAAGAGAAAAAATTAAATTATTTTTTAATGAAAAGATAAAATAAAAATAACTATTAATATTAATAAAATCATATTTTAAATTTTCTAATTTTATAAAAAAAATTGCAGTGATCACAATTAACTTCTTTTTTAATTTAAAACTTAAGTAATTATAAAATGCAAAATAATCGAAATAAAATATTAATATAATAATAAAATATGAAAAAACTGTGTAAAGAAATACAGCTATAATAAAAAAATCCTCTTTATATAGATATAGAATAAGTATAATATTACTACCGGAAACATACACATCAATTTTTTTATTTTTATCATTTATATATATATTTATGTTTAATATTAAAAATTAAATAAATAGTATCTGTTTTTTTATTATTTATATATAATTATGTTTAATAATAAAAATTAAATAAAAAATGTTAATTAAACTAAATAATAAAAAAATATAAAAACTATAATTTTAAGAAAGACGAAGATATAAAAAGAAGAATGGTTTCAGCTTAAGAATGTTTCCACGTCTAACGTTTAATAAACTGTTAACTGTTAGCACGTTTAATAAATAAAGATTTTTGTTTTATATTTGACCAACTATTCCATATAAATGGATAACTGTTCACACTATATTAGTTTTTTTTTTTTAAATAGTTTTCAATTAATTATAAAAATAATTAATTATTTAATAAATATTTAAAAATAAAAAATAAGTGAAATATAAAAAAAAACTCGTCGACCAATTGTTTTTAAAAAATATAAGAATAACATAATATCAAGATAATGAAATAAAATAAAATATTAATATAAAAATTAAATAGAAAAAAAGAATGGTTTGCAGTTAAAGATAATAATCTAAATGCTAAACTGGTGAAAATTTTGATGATTATTGTTCAATATTTACAAATAAAGCAACAAAACTAAAACAATATTTTGAAATATTGGTGATGGCCTAGTCCAACTTGCTGCCAATATAACTTCTGTCCTTGAAAATTTCACTGCTCCTCTGTAATCCTGTTTGAGTAAATTAGAAACAGAAAAAAACAAATTAATCCTGACTAAAAATAAATTAATCCCTAACTACATTATTATTATTATTATTATTATTAATAATAACTAGTGATTTTATTTTTATTTTTATCATTTATATATAATTATACTTATTAAACTTTAATTAAATAAATATGAATACGAATAAGTATGATAAAAAAACATAGTCAACATAATAATTATATATCACAAATGTCATTCAATTTATAAATGTAATGTAATATGATAAATTAAATGTAATGTAATATGGTAAATAAAATGTCATGCAATTTATAAATGTCATACCATTTACATATCCAAAGATAATAATTAACCATAAATTTGGTGTCTTAAAAATTTTAATAATAAACTTTAAAGAATAAAGCAGTAATTTACAATGTCATCATTTTGTCATAATAGATTCTAAGACACTAAGTAAATATTGAAATTTAAAATGTTTTTATTTTTCCTTTCAATTAAAAGAAGTAAAGTATTTATTCAATGGTTATTCTTCATTTTCTATTTGCAATATTTAGTTTCTAAATTTGTCATTCACATTTTAGTGTTAATAGACATTGAAAAAATCATTTAAAAAATCTAAAATATAGATATTATTAATGAGAGTTATAAAGTAAAAGTAAAAAAAATAAAAATAGATGCAAAACAATTATTAGTATAACGTTTAATAAACTAATTTAAAATTAATAACGACTTTTTACAACATGATAGAATATTAATTTAAAAAAAACAGTTTTAAATTAATTATAAAAATAATTAATTATTTATTAAATATTTATAAAAATAATAAAATAATTGAAATGTTCAAGATAAAATAATAAAATAAATATTAATATAAAAATAAAATTAATAAAAAAACAGTTAAATAAGAGAATCTCTATATTTTATAGATAGGGATAGATTACGATCTTTTAAATAGAGAAACCCTCAAGCTTACTGAGTTCTAAACAACACTTGGAATATTGGTGATGGGCCTAGATCCAATTTACTGCCAATATGACTTCGGCCCAAATTAAAACTCTAAAAAAGATAACAACAAAATGCAGGCAGTTTTTTCCTGCACCCCTACATTTTTCTTCCTGCACCCCCATAATTTTGTAAATTTCGAAACTAACCTTCAGAGGGTATTCCGGAAGCAAAGTTTGCATAAACTGTTGATTTCAGAATTGCTGAATTCAGAAGCCTAATTTCTACTACGAATTGGTGGATCTGGAATGATTTTTTTCAATTATGAATTTCTGAATCCAGAATGCATATTTTGAATTATGGATTGGTGGATTCAGAATAGTTTTTTCAATTATGGATGTTTTGCATTTTTTTATTTTGGATTAACACTGTCATTCATGTACTACCGGAAGCATCAATCCGGGAGATTATGGGACGCGCCAATCCAAAATTTTACCAGAAGCACCAATTTGAAAAATTTATGGATTTCATAATCCGGAATACAAAAAAAATAAATGTACAGTTTTATAAAGGGACAGTTTTGTCTTTGCGCAACCGCATGGGGCTGCAGGAAGAAAAATTTAGGGATGCAGGAAGAAAATGCCCAAAATGCATCTTGTTTCAGTGTTTTTTGTACGTACTTAAATGGGCTTCATTCTTTTATAATGTTTTAAAAAAGATTAGTGTTTAAGTGAAGATTTGTGTGATAAATTAGAAAAAGTTAAACAGTGGTACCAAAGAGAGGAATTAAAGGATAAATAAAGTAGAGAAGAAAAAGAAATGACCATCTTCAATTGTTCGTTTTGCATTGATATGTTGCATCAGTAATTTGTTGCAGCAGGACTGGACCAAGAATCTTCACTTTCTACACCTTCACTTTTCACAATTTCGATTCCTTTCAAGTTTCTCTCCACGTAACTATTCCCTTCACTTCAAAAAATCCCTGCTAAAACTTTTCAAAATATATCATAATCATAGTATTACATTGCAACTCAAATTCGAACAATTTCCTTAGTTCTTTGTGTTCTTCGAGGTAGCCACAACATGAATTTTATGCCCTTTTCATAGTAACTAAATCATAGTCTTTGGATTCCAATGTTGTCAGTTTTACTCTGTATGTATTCATAAAAATTGATGTTTCAAATTTCAACCTTATAAAACCAAACCGAAAAATAAATAAGTTTACATTATTAATATTTATTAATTATACAAGTAAATTAGTTGAAAAGAAATCACATTATTACGATCTAGTTAATTTTTTTAAAACAAATTAAAATTAAATAAAATAAAGAAGTTAATTAAGTCATTTTATATTTAGGTCATATAAATTTAAATCCATTGTATTTAGACATAGGTTATAACTAAAATTCCAGTGGTGGGTGGGGTCACCCCCACATGCAATGAGAGGCTACAACCTACAAGCCTATAGCATTTTAGGGGTATCATAGAGTGCTTTAGATAACATTTTTCACATTATAAAAAACTCTCACTGCCAAATTCTCTAAAGATATTGTATTGAAATTAAAATATTTTTTTATTAAAAAATATAAAAGAAAAGTTAAAACAAAAACATTTTTATTTCAATTAAAAAAAATCTTCTAATTCTTTAATCAATATCTACCTGTTAACATTTATATAAAAAAAACACCTGTGTTCCCACATCATTAATGATTTTTTTGTGGTTTAATAATTTTAATATGAAATTATTACTTCCTAATAGTTTTTTTTACAATGGTTACACTGAGATTGAAATTTATATCATCACATGTATTACTTTAATCTCTCACTGCTAGATCGAACTCAGTATTTTATTTATAATAGTTCTAATATATGATAACACTCGGATTCAGTTTCTGCAATTCTTTCTTATAAATTCTCAATTTTAGTCTTAGGTGGTGGCAAAAATTTATTGAATATAAAAATACAAAAATCTAAACACCAATTGATACATCATTGTTTTATATTAACTATCGAGTTCATATCATAAATAATTATTATTTTAACTTTTAAAGCGTAAATTTTGTTATCCTATAATTCTTCTCCACTTAAACATATAAATATCACCTATAAAATACGTTTATTTAACAGTAATTTTTAAAAATATAAACTGAAAATTTGATTTTAAAGTATGTAAAAATTAGATTATATAATAAAATCAAATGATTTTTATAAATATTTTAAATAATTTGTACCACAAGATGTAAATTTAAATAAAATTAATATATTTTAACGATAATTTTAATTCCATAAATTAAAAAAAAAGCCAAAGTTTGATTTGAAGCGGTCACAAATTGAATATATTCCTCTAAAAGTAGTATATGAGTAATGAAGAGAAGATGGTAATAATATTTTCCACAACCAAGTCATTATCACATATTCGTATTCTTCTAATTACATGTAAATTGTTTAAAGTGACGCACTTTTTCTTCAACAAAACTTTACATTAATTTTATTTGTCATAGAAAAATGATAACCCGTACCCTAAAACACATGATAAAAAAAATTAAAAGAGATTTTTTTAGATGTAAAATAATACATGTTTTCATATTTTTAATTTTCACTCATACTGTTATCAAAGAGAAATTTATTTTTTAATTAATTTTATTAGAAAGTGAAATTTAAGTTTAATTTAATTTTATAAAACTATGATGAGATTAAATTTGCATTCGTTTATATATTATTAAATATATTTTTTTTTAGTTAATTTAAAATCTCTAACCAACTCAATTTTATCAAATCGAGTTATAAGATAAAATTTGTTAAGAAGTGGGTTTAAAACTCAACTCAATCCCATAAAACCGACTCAATAAGGTGAGATTTGCATCCACTTATATATTATGAAAACTCTAATATTTAATCGATGGGGGATTTTCAATAAGATTTACACCTACTTGTATCTCCGATGAACTCAACTTTATCAAATCGAGTTATAAAATAAGATTTTCATCCCTCCCTCATATCTTAACAAATTTTAATTTCGTTGATATGAGATCGTGGAAAAGACTTTCCAACACTATTATTATTATTATTATTAAATAATTATATTAAGAATTTGGGGAGAGGGTTGAAAAGAAAGAAAGAATCGAAATGAGTGAAGCAGTGATTACATGGCAGCCATGCTCCTGCAAGAAAAATGATAGCCATTGGCAAACATGATGAAAGAAAAGAAATAAAGTATTAGTATGGCGTTTCCAAAGCCTATATCCTACTCATTTTCTCACTTTTATCTCTCTCAACTTCAATCATATTCTTATACATCCACTCATCTTTCCTCTAATCATAACTACCAAATCAGAATCGAGTACTTTCAAATTCAGAATTCTCATACACACAACAACTTGTGTGTTCTTCCTTCCTATACACATAATCATATCACATTCTAACTTTCAACTTTACTCATACCATATGTGAGTAAAACTCTATACATTTTCTTTTCAACTATCTGTATGTAACATTCCTATTTTCTATCATATCTATAACTCACAATATCTCGAAATATATCTATATATATATGAAAGAAGACAACAATTCTAAACATAAACTACTTCCTCATTTTAAAATGGACTATCATTATCTGAAGTATCATTTGCTACCATATAATATACGGTTATTAAATAATTTTTAATTTAAGATTTTTTAGGATTTTAAATAATTTAAAATTTTATTTATTTTTCTTTTTAAATACAAAATTAAATAATTTATATTTAATTTTTTTAATTTTTTTGAATAATTTAAAAAATTTAATTATTTCATATGTTATTTAAATAGGATATTAAATAATATAATATTTTGAATAATTTATAAATTTTATTTATTTTCATATTTTTTAAAACACGAAATTAAATAATTTAAATTTTTTATTTACCTTGATATTTCAAATAAAATAATACTAGTATATTTTTCTTTGAGAAATTTTCCCATAAATTACTACTTCTAAACATTATTTATAGCTTTAACTATTTCTCTTTTACATGGATGGGATATACTTGCGTAGACACAAAACGAGTATCAAAAGTCTACAATTTGAAAAGTGGGTATAATTAGGATTGAAAAGATTGTATTTAATATTTATAGAAAAAATTGCAATGAATATCAAATGAGTAATTTTAATGAATACATATTAGACATAAATATATATTTTTTTATTATTTGCTCCTCAACGGAGTTTCGTAATACTAAATTGTGTTTTACAAGGTTAAGTTCATATTAGAGGAATACTAAATTGTGTTTTACAAGGTTGAGTTAATATTAGAGGAACTCTTTTTTTTTCCTTTTGGTTTTCAGTGTCTTTAAGTGTAGTGGTCTTTAATTGTTTATTCTTTTCACTTAGATAAACTTGTAAAGGTACTCTGACGATCAAGTTAGTCTGAGTACAATGTGCAGGTGAGTCGAGAGAAAAAAATTACCTTTGGCACTGGGTCTCGTTTGATATTTATATCTTTTGGATGGGTCTCAAATGTCATGGCCTACTCGTGGGTCCAAAAGATGACTCAATCGTGCCTTAATCATGATTTACAACTAAACTGAATTAATTACGATTAATTGTGGGTTTACAAACTGTGTTTGAATTAAAAGAGTCATTTGACTTTTTCGACCAATCGATTATATCAATCTTCTTGACTATCCGGTAATACATTTGTTCTCAGGTTCGAGTGAAGCGATTTAAGTGTCACTTAAAAGTATATGTAAAAAAAAAATGTTTTTTCTTTAGCTAGAGTCACGTACGGGATCACTAATCTTTATTTGAATGATTTTTAAAATTAAGTGATTAAAATAAATTTGTTAGATGAAAAAAATATTAACTTTTATATTTTTTTTCATATATTTATATTTTTTATTTAGATCCATTAAATGAAAATTATATTTAAAGAGATAATTTTGACTTAAACTATACTCATTTGAATTTGTTTTTCATAAAAACTAAATTTAAAAAAAATGATGATTGGTAAAAGTGATGGTTCCTAACATGTGTAGCAGCGTGGAGTGTGGTTGCGAACTTTACGGAAGAACTGTAGATAATAAGGTTCAAGTTTTTTTACCTGACCCACGCATCATTATTACCTCCTTTGTTTGTAACAAGAGGTCTTACAAAAATGTTTAACAGAAATGAATGTTGGATAATAATTATGTTATTCAAAATGAAACTAATGGATAATAAGCTTCCCTACCCACTAACTATGTTAATAAAATCAATTAAGAATTTAAAATCATTAAAATCTAATTATTAAATATAATTCTATTTTCAATATACAGCTTTTCTATCAATTGTATTCGAAGAAAAATTTAAAATGATAACTAACAATATAATCATGATGACTAACCAATTTTAAATTTATTTTTATACATAATCCTCTTTTGTGCTCATTTTATACAAATATATCAAACCAACCGTTCAAGTGTAACATTCATAGTTATCATGTTTAAATAATATATATATATATATATATCATCCATTTAATATTTCATAATATATTTCTCTTTATACGAATTTTAATATATATATTTTAAAATAAAATATCAAATAAACATAAGTTTCTTTATCAATTAAGAATGAAACTCTATCACATGAAATATCATGGATTCAGTGTATTTATACTACATAAAAAGAATACAACACAAATTAAATGGTAAGTAGTTATTTTTAAAATTTATACTATAAATGTCAATTTAAATAACAAACATATATTTATCAATTCTCATACATTTTTAAAGTAATTAAGTGTTTATAATGATTTATAATTTATGTTTGTAGTTAATTCATAAATTATGTCTAATTAGTTATATTTCAAACAATTGACTCACTCACCATCTGAATAATTTTATATATATAAGTTCATTACATAAGTAGAATTATGATACCTCATTTTAGATGAATCACTAGTCAATGCACATGCTAACAATTTGAATACGGTATTTTATTTATTGAAAATATTATGTCTCGATTACAATTTTATTAAAACTTATAATTCAATCAAACCAAAAATTTATTCAAAAAAACACATAATTACATATTCTAAAAGATTTTCAATTAAATATATAATTAAATTTGACATAAAATTTAATTAAATAACCAATTTTTCATTTAAGCAAGGCGAATTTTCGTTAAAGCTAAAAAAACTTCTCCTAATTTTGATTGTGTAATAATTTTTTATTTTTATTTTAATGAATACTTATTTATATATGTATAAGTTAAATATTTGATCTTTAATGAATATATAATGTTTGAAATGATTGATGAAAAAAGTGAAAGTGTGATCGAGATCTAATATTTTTAGTAAATAAAATATTGTATTGAAATTGTTAAAAAAGTGTATTGATGTGTGACATGACGTAAAAGAAGAGTACTAAGTACTAATAGTCATGAGGGTTTATAGGATCGAGTATGAGTATGTGAATTTTGAGATAATTGTAGACGGTTAGTGTTTGTTACTTTAAAATTGGAGGATGTATATGATTAATATGTTTTTAAATGGATTTTTTTAAATAAAAAATTATATTTTGTGTTGGTTTTAAGATATGTGATGTTAATTTATTACAATGAAGTCGTCGTTACAATGAATGAAACTCTAAATTAATTATTTTCTTTATTTTTTTGAATATTTTATTTTAATATGTGTATGTATATATATATTTTAATTTTCCTATGAAAATTGATATATTTTATAAATGATCTCTATATATACTTTATGATATAGTATTTATCCAATATAAATAGGGATGTTACATTAATTCAAACAAAAGCTAAAATTATACTAACATGTTTGAATGATGACTAAATTTATTAATCCGCGAAAAAAAGAAAGGAGAGGGTCGCAACGCAACTGTTAAAAGAGGCTTAGTTGTCAATGAAGAAATTTAACGTTTGTTTTAAGGACCTTACAGTAAAAACACATTCTTAACGAATAAATAAATTATTATTTTAACTATTTTCATTTTAAGTTTTAATTTAAAATATTATTATATTATTATAATGGATTGTTGAATGGTGTTATTTACTGTTTGGAGTGTTAACAAAACTTTTTCCTTGATTTAACGCTTGCAAAATTAAACACACATTTAATGCATTCACAGATGAATGATGATAAAAATTTAATACGATCTTACGGTACCATTAAATTAAATGTTCTTAAATAATCTATGAAACAATTCCAATAAACATTTTCAAATTGTTTCCCAGTTTATTTATCACTATTATTGTTTTTCTAGCCGATAGAAAAATTGAAAGAACTTGATCTGTGGCTACATGTTAATAAAAACGGTGGAATGAGTAGTGTCACTGTCACACAAATGTCTGAAAATTACTATTCTACTGTCACATTCTCATTTCTCACCAACCATTTGCAAAAAGTCTCGAGTGACAGCAGAGACAAATAATAGCAAGAGATAGAGAGAATACAGAAAAAAAAAGACACACTATAAAGAGAATGCGAAGGCAAACAAAAGACTGTGACAAATGTAACCATAGTTGAATTGAAACTTGAACACTTTGTTTCTTGTTTTGCCTATTGCCTATGGTTTCTCTCATTTACGTTTCTGTCAGATTTCCATTCTCCAACTCCAAGAATTGAGCTTAACTCTCCCAATCTCACCTTTTTCATTTCCCATTATTTAATAACACAGTAACTGTTACTTGCTCGCTGGGTTTCCGCAATCTACATGCATTGAAATTGCTACTACACTAGCTGCTTCTTCTGCCAAATCCTCGTGCATTTAACACCCTGAACTTAAAACCTGGTTGAGTGGTAGGAGATAGGAGCTTCGGCTTGCAATTATGAAACTTTATCCGAGTGAGTGGTAAAGCCGCAAGAACTGCCCCATCGTAAGGAAAAATGAGATAAGCACGCTGGTTTGGAAGGAGTTACAAGGAACCTTCCCTTATTTGTTGCACCTTAAACCGCTACCTTCCAAGTTCTCAGTTATAAATCAACAAGAGCAATAAACCCTTTCAACATTGCTCAGTTTTCTTGCTTTTGTTCTCTTCTTGAATAATTTGGTACTGTCCTTCACACACCCAAGTCTCTTCTCTTGTCAGGTTTCAGCTTCGTTCCTAACTCTGTCACTCTGTGTGTATGTGTTTTAACAGATTGGAAAAAGATGTCGCGCCAGAAGCAAGCTGAAGAAGCCATGGTGTCGAGCCTCACCCAAACGGTTGAGCGTGAAGAGGGAGAGGAAGTCAAAGGAGAGACGTCACATTTTAGCTTCAAAAATGCTCTCTGGCATGGTGGTTCTGCCTATGATGCTTGGTTCAGCTGTGCCTCAAATCAGGTAGCTATACTCAGGTTTATGTGTATATAATAGCATTTGCTTTGAAAGATCATTTTTTTTAAATGAATCTCATGATTTACATAAATTAGTTTTGGCTTTTTGTTGCTTGTGTTCACCTAAAAAAATGAGTCAATGAATTCTTTTTCTCATGATAGGAGATGAGATTCTGAGGTTGAATTGAACACCGGTTTGGTTTGTTCTAAAGCAGGAAAATGTACAATTTTTTTTTGTGATTTTGTGATGTGCAGGTTGCCCAGGTTCTGTTGACTCTGCCTTACTCTTTCTCACAGCTGGGGATGGTTTCAGGGATCATATTCCAAGTGTTGTATGGCTTGCTTGGGAGTTATACTGCTTATTTAATTAGCATTCTGTACATTGAGTACAGAAGCCGGAAAGAGAAAGAGAATGTCAGCTTCAAAAACCATGTCATCCAGGTTAGATATCCAAGGAACCCAGATAACAAACAATTGAAACACTTTTTACCCCCTTTTCCACTCTATACAGTGCCATTTTTGTTTTTACTCTTAATATCAACAACTTTCCCTTCAATTTCTTTGCAGTGGTTTGAAGTGTTGGAAGGCTTGCTGGGTCCATACTGGAAAGCCATTGGATTGGCCTTCAATTGCACTTTTCTCCTCTTTGGATCTGTCATCCAGCTCATAGCTTGTGCCAGGTTTCAATTTCCTCATTACTTTTCATTTTTGTGTGGATAACTCTTATGTCATTGGAACTATTATACAGGGTTAGAATGTGCAACAGTGGCCTGATAGAAGAGTGTGAATTGATTGAGCTAGATATGTATGATCCAAAAGATTTAACTTGTTTAGTTTTATATAGACTCTTGTCTTTACATGCAGTAATATATACTACATAAATGACCACTTGGACAAGAGGACTTGGACCTACATATTTGGGGCATGTTGTGCCACCACAGTGTTCATTCCATCATTCCACAACTACAGGATATGGTCCTTCCTTGGTCTTGGCATGACCACATACACTGCTTGGTATTTGACCATCGCAGCACTAGTTCATGGCAGGGTAAGCAAAACCAACAACAACCTTAAATGTTTTTCTCTGGTGGGGTATCTACCCTTTGAAATTGTTTCAACTAAACTTGGTTTAAAAACTGTTTTTTATTTGGTAGGTTGAGAATGTGACTCATTCGAGCCCAAAAAAGTTGGTTTTGTATTTCACAGGCGCCACCAACATACTCTACACTTTCGGCGGGCACGCCGTCACAGTGTATGCACTTTTTAATATTTTGCTTATTAAGTTGGACAAGACAATCATGATATTGTTTTTTCTTTATTGTCTAGGACAGACACCAAAGAAAGATAATTGGAGAATTTCACTGCACGGTCCCTTTCTTCAACTGCACCTTTATCATCCTGCATTCATTTCTAATGTCCCTTGGAAATAAGACAAACATTTTATGCAACCCTTTTGAATAACCATTACGATGGTGTCTTGGCTCACTGTGATTCTCTGCATTACCAGTAAAAATATCAAACCCCACTTCAACTTTTTTCTACTTCGTTTAGAGCTGGATTTGTAGCCTTAAAATAACAAGGGAGCCACATTTTACCCTGTGGTACCGGTACGTCCTAGTTATTTATTCCACTCGAGTGAAAGGTGCTAGAGGCACATAAGTTCGAACATAAAGGCACACATTAAATTATGTTTGTTTGTCTTTCCTGCATTGTTCACCATGAATTGTTTCATAGTAACTAAGCTAAAAATGGTGCCAAAAGCATGTGTTTACCTTTTTAGCATTAAAATACACAATCTTGGAAATTCAATGGGTGGTTTGTTTTTCCATTTAGTGTAGTTCATATTTTCGAAATGAAATATATATTGGGAATCTCATATGTGTCATTTGTAGATGAAAGTTTCAATGAAGTAATAAGGAGCATGTGATATAACTATTTCAGGGAAATCATGCATGCAATGTGGAAGCCTCAGAAGTTCAAATATATATATCTTTATGCTACATTTTATGTGTTCACCCTCACTCTACCCTCTGCTATTTCCGTTTACTGGGCCTTTGGTGACCAACTTTTGGATCACTCCAATGCCTTCTCACTTCTCCCGCGCACTGGCTGGCGTGACGCGGGTGTCATCCTAATGCTCATTCACCAGGTCCATGCATACTTTTCTTACATAATTCAAAACCATCATGTGAATTAGTCGAGATCTTAGTGATGTTTAGGTTCTTAGTGAGTAACTAATACTTGGTGTTTTTCTATGTAACTTGCAGTTCATAACATTTGGGTTTGCTTGTACGCCATTGTATTTTGTGTGGGAGAAAGTGATCGGAATGCATGACACAAAGAGCATATGCTTGAGGGCTCTAGCCAGGTTGCCTGTGGTGATACCAATATGGTTTTTGGCTATTATTTTCCCTTTCTTTGGGCCCATCAATTCAGCTGTTGGGGCCCTTTTGGTCAGCTTCACCGTTTACATCATTCCTGCTTCTGCCCATATGCTCACCTTCAGATCTGCCACAGCAAGACAGGTATCATCCAATTCTCATTATTTTTTTTATCAGTAAAAAACAACAAATAAATATGATCACTTCTCTATATATCGAGTGCTCATCTTATCTTAATATCTTTGTTTCAACTTTGAAAGAGTTCACCATAAGAGTAGTGAGAAGCAGAAGTTGGTGGAAATTACATTGTATCATGTAGTATTTTTCTATCACACACAGTATCTGATATGGATTATTCATTTTGGTATTTTAAACAGAATGCTGCAGAGAAATTGCCCTCCTTCATTCCAAACTGGACGGTGATGTATGTGGTGAATGCACTTGTGGTGGTGTGGGTTCTGGTGGTGGGCTTTGGGTTTGGAGGGTGGGCCAGCATGACAAACTTCATCAAACAGGTAGACACATTTGGGCTATTTGCCAAGTGCTACCAGTGTCCACCCAAACTGACTAACCACACCCTGCATCACTGAGAAAAAACTATGTTTCTTTATTTCTATGTAGGGTGGCATCTGCATCACCCCTTTTGATGCTGCTGAATTATCCCTATTTTGTCCAGTTTAATCTCCTATGATCCTTATGTAGAAAGCCATATTGCTTTGGCAGATATGATATTATACAACAATTTCTTAGAATACTTCCTACAACATTATTACTTTGCTTTTTATGATCATGATACTTATTTTCTTAATCACTTGGTGTCATCATGAACATGAACATAACTATTCTAGGAATTGATGGTTGGCAGAAGGTACAACATGAACCACGAGTCCCTATTATAGCTTCCATTTTTAATAACACCATGTTACTCCACTCTACTCCTTATCATCATTTCAATCATTATGGCTAACACTAGGCCACGGTGTTCGGTTTCAATTCATGAGACTGGATCCGTTCTATTCTGATTTTTAACAAGAGTTTTTCTTTTCCCCCCGTAAAAGGTTTTAGTATTTTTTTATAAAGAAACTATTAAACGCTACTATTAAAAAATGATTTTTAATAAATAGGATTTTAAAACATTGCTAAAATAAATTAATCATGTTTTTATGATACAATTTTGTCATAGCAAGCAAAGAGAGGTTGATTGAACAAAGAATAGTAAAAAGTGTAGGAAAGAGAGAAAATGGAAGATGAGAAAATTGCATAGTACATATGTTCCTCAGTAGATAACAACATGCATGCATGATGGATATGTAATACGTGAGAAAAATTGCATATCATACGTTCCTGTAACTTAGCAAACAGCAAACATGTAAGTAACAACATCTGAATATTTTTATGGCATAGATAAATATGGGAAATGAAAATAAATAAAAAGAAATATATGGTGTAAGAAAGGCATGGAGGAGTGGAGAAAGTTTCCTTCATAAAGGATTTTCAAAGGAATACAAGGGCACGTGTGAAAAACAAAAGAAAATTTGTGGAAATGAGTAAATTTTTAAAAAGTTATTTATAATTAAAGATAATTTAGATAATTTATCGTTATAATTTAAATAAATATTAGTTAGTTTAAGTAATAAATTAAGTTGATTATGTTACATAATTTTTTATTGTAATGAAATTAATGTTTAAATGCAAATTGCATTTGTATTTGATTTTTTTTTACGTTTTCTACTTTTTAACCTATGCTTTTAATTTTAATTTTAGAAAATAAAAAATATAAAAAATTATTTAATTACAATTTGTATTTACATTTCATTAACTATTCAATCACACATATTATATGACAATTGCATATATAAATACTACACATGATTCAATAAGTTATTTCCTACGTAATCATACAGCCATATATGAGATATTATATTATAATAAAAAAATTGACTATAGCTTTTTGTTTAATTCTGTGGATTTATTTATTATATTATATTATATACTTTTTAAAGACTTTTATTGTATTATAAATTTAAAACATTATGAAAAATAAAATAAAATAAAAGTATAACATATTACAATTATAGTTTTTATTTTCTTGTTTACTTTTTTGGATTGATATGAATATTATTTTTGTCTTCTCATTTTTTAATTTATTTCTTAACTTTTTTAAAAGTTTTCTTCTCATTGACGTCCTTCTTCTTTTAAAGAATGAGTTGGACAATAATTAATAAAAGATTAATTAAAAAAAGTAAAAATTAATTAGTTGAAGACCAAATTTCATTATATCAATTAATAAAATTAAACCGACAAATACTTCAAAGGAAGATAATAAACACAGTTATGATATACATTGAAAAAATTATAAAGAAAAAAATTAATTGGATGCCAAATATAATATAAGGATAATTGAATCCATGTACTTAAACCCTCACTATAAAAGGAAACAAATATGAAGATGCAGTTGCTTATTAAATAAAATAAAATAGTATGTAACTGAATCGATTCTTACCCTGCATTGCATTGGAACTTGAAACATAGAAGAAAAAAAAAATATAGAGAATCAGAACTTTGCAGTAGCTGAATTCGTGAACATGCTTCCTCCTACATTTCCAATGTCTCTCACTTCGCTCATGCCAGCAAAGGTCTCTCTAGCCTTCACCGGCCGCCACATTGTTCCTTTCGGCGGCGGCGATGGTCTTTATGCTGTCCGTATTTCACCCTCACGCGCTTCTATCAAATGGAGGTGTTATTCACTCCCAAACTCTTACGACGGTCAGTGATTTTTTTTTTTTTGGTAGTCTTGTTTCAAGTTCCAATGCAATGCAATTTAAATTTTTCATTTGAAGCAAATGGTTATTTGAATGTGTTAGATCTCTGATAGCAATAATGATAAATAGGCAACTATGTTTAGTCAAAAGTTTATGATCTTTTTGTTAGAGAAGAAAAAGAAGTAAGAAAAGGATTGACCAAGAGATGCTGTTATTAATAATTTTATTTATTATTTTTAATTATTTGGTATTTACAACTGAAAAAAAATATATGGATTTTTCCCTCACATGTACACAAACCGACAATAATCAATGGATTCCACAAAACTTTCTTCACTAATCCAATCCCTCCAAATCAGTTCAAACAAACCACAATTATCATTTCTAATTCCTTTTTTCGCGCAAGCAAGCTTTTGAGGCTTAATCTTTTCTCCATGGTTGAATAAACTTTTGATATCCTGTGATAATTGATTTTAGATGAATGAAGGAATCTTCGGATAGCTTTGGGGCTTCCATTCATGAACATTTGGTTAATTGTTGTTGTGTTATTATTGATCATAACCTTTTTTTGTTAATATTGGACTAAATGAATACTACTGTTCAGTTGAGGAAGGAGCAAAGTTTGTAGAGGCTTCAAAGAATGGGAACTTGATTCCTCTCTGTCAGTGCATATTCTCTGACCAACTTACTCCTGTCCTTGCATACCGAACTTTAGTCAAGGAAGATGATCGAGAGGCTCCAAGCTTTCTTTTTGAGTCTGCAGAGCCTAGTTACCATGCTTCAAGTGTTGTGAGTGTGCTTTTGGTAGTTCTATGATATCAAATTGTGAGTTTAATGTGTCTTTATTAATATTCTACACTGGATTGATTGATGGATTACAGGGACGCTATAGTGTTGTAGGAACTAACCCAACTATGGAAGTTGTTGCCAAAGAAAATAAGGTTACAATAATTGACCATGAATCTGGAAATTTAACCGAGGAAAATGTTGATGATCCTATAATGGTTCCCAAAAAAATCTCAGAGGACTGGAAACCCTGTCTCATTGATAAACTTCCGGATGCATTCTGTGGTAAGAGTTCTATAATCATACTGTGTACCAAGATAGGATATTCTCAAATTATGGTTCATTGTTCATATAGACATAGTGTTCATATGAAATGATTGAATGGTATTTTATTTTGTGTTATCATTTATTTATTAACATACAATGTGGGGTGTTTACAATGACAAAAAGCTTATTGATAACAAAATATCCTAAGAACATTAAGTCTACTTGTCGATTATGCTTTGACACAGTATCTTCTTTTGAAATCTAGAGGTTTTAGATGATTAAGATTTTGTTATTGGAATCTTGACTTCTCTGATAGTTAGGTGACTTATTTACATGTGCGTGTCACATGTGTGTATTTACACACATGCACCTGTGCTTGAGACAGAGGATTATATCTTGGAAGCATTTTTTTATTTATCTAAATATATTATCATAGTACATTAACTTGTTTCAACTGCTTGTCTAGGTGGTTGGGCAGGTTACCGTTCTCAAATGCTCCAAAAGATGATAGGGACCTTGCTGACATACATCTTGGTTTATATGAGAGTGTGGTTGTGTTTGACCATGTGGAAAAGGTACCTTTTTCTCCCTGTGAATATTGCCATCTAATATGGTATTTCTCACTATATAGTTTTTTTTCTAATGTTGTTAGCTCAGTATTTCTAGTTTGCAGTATAGAATATCCTTTTATCATTTGAGAAAAAGTCCATTCAGATGCCTCATAAACAAAATGTTATATTCTTTTCTTTTTTAGTTTTTAATTGGATTTTTGTTTCATTGAATTACCAAAGGAAAATCTTATCACTTTTTAGTGTTCACAAACATGACTTTTTACATCTTTGGACATATATTTAAAGGATAAAAGTTGTGAAATGACTCTCCAATTATTTCACTATTATTTAACTGTATGATATGGATTATATTTAGGACTAATGCATAACTTCAAGATTGATTTGTTATTCGTATTGTACATAACAGAAAGCATATGTGATTCTTTGGGTGAGGATTGATAGATACTCCTCTGTTGAGAGTGCTTACAAGGATGGAAAGGAACGATTAGAAAAATTGGTGGCCAAATTACAAGATGGCCAACCGTAAGTCATCTGCTGATCACTTTTCCCTCGAATGATTGTACATGTTATGATTGAGTCTAAATTAATTTAAAAGTGTGGTTTTCCTAGTCCAAGGTTGGCTCCAGGCTCTGTGGATTTACATACTCACCATTTTTGTCCACTATTAAAGACGTCAAGCATGACAAGAGAAGCATACAAGGAAGCAGTCCTTCAGGCACAAGAACATATTAAAGCAGGAGATATTTTCCAGATTGTGTTAAGTCAGAGGTTTGAGCGAAGAACATTTGCTGATCCATTTGAAATTTATAGAGCATTGAGAGTTGTGAACCCAAGTCCATATATGGGTTATTTGCAGGTTTATTTTGTGTAACATCTGAAATTGTTTCCTTCACTAAGGAAGGTTTTATGTTTCAACTATTTTCATCTTTTGATGACTATCTCTATTTGCTAAACAGGCTAGAGGATGTATTTTGGTTGCTTCAAGTCCGGAGATTCTTACGCGTATAAAGAAGGTATGTTATGTAAATATTATAGATTTTTAAATTAAATTATACTTCTTTCTTTGACTACTGCTATGTTTGGCATAAAATCTTAGAAAAAAATCCTATTAAGTTTGTTAAATTAGTCTATTATTTAGTTTAGAACTTATAGTTATTTTGATTTTTTCACAAACAGAATAAGATTGTGAACCGTCCATTAGCTGGGACAGCTAGAAGGGGGAAAACACCTGAAGAAGATGCAAGGTTAGAATCATTACTGCTGAAAGATGTGAAGCAGTGCGCAGAGCATGTCATGTTGGTGGATTTGGGACGCAATGATGTTGGAAAGGTTTGTGTTACATGTTCATTTTAATGGATACTCTTATTTCTTTACAAATTATATTCCTTCCCTTGTCCCAAACTAGAAATCCAATTGACTAATCCGAAGGACTAAAAAGTCAATGACACAACTTGGAGTCAGACCTCCTTTTCATTTTCAAAATATTCAGTTACAAATATGAAGCATAGGTAATAATTGGAGTTAAGCAATGCTTTCGTACCTGTAGTGTTTAATCCTTAATCTAAACCTGTGTATGTGTTTAGTAAAATTCAATGTTCAACTTGTTATATAGCTAATAGGTGCTTTGCTCGTGTATCTTTAACAAAGCTTTTTGGATGTTCATATGAAGAAAGTAGTTTATTCATGCATTTTCAATAGATGGTTTATATTTTGGATACTTTTTAAGTTGTGATGGTTTTGAAAACAAGAGTTCCCTTTTGTAGGTTGCGAAAAGTGGTTCTGTGAGAGTGGAACAACTAATGAATATTGAACGATACTCCCATGTCATGCACATAAGCTCAACGGTAAGTGTTAGCTGATATTCAATTAATTAAGTCAAAATAGTGGATAGTATTTGTTAGCATTATGTTTGGATAAAAATGTTTGTTATTTATTGTAGGTTGCTGGACAGTTGCAAGACCATTTGACTAGCTGGGATGCCCTGCGTTCTGCATTACCTGTTGGAACTGTGAGTGGAGCACCAAAGGTTTGTAAGTTTGAGGTCATTTGCTTGGAATAAAAACATAGCTGTGTTTGGTGTGAGGATTGATACACATTATCCAATGTGATGATGTGGTTGCAGGTAAAGGCAATGGAGTTGATTGATGAGTTAGAGGTGACAAGACGAGGGCCTTACAGCGGAGGATTTGGATACATTTCTTTATCCGGTGAGATGGACGTTGCTCTAGCTCTGAGGACAATGGTATTTCCCACTGGAACAAGGTATGACACAATGTACTCATACAAAGATCACAACCAACGCCGCGAGTGGATTGCTTATCTTCAAGCTGGTGCTGGTATAGTTGCTGACAGTGTCCCTGAAGATGAGCAGCAAGAGTGTCAAAACAAAGCTGCTGGTCTTGCACGTGCCATTGACTTGGCTGAGTCCTCATTTGTTGATAAATGAATTAATACTCAGTTTAACTCCTGATTGCATATAAACTTGATAGAGCTTCAAGTTTAAACTTCATTTAGATAGGTGAATATATATGAGCATCACTGTCTTTCAATCCAGCATTCAATCGTGTGAATGTGGAGAGAGGAGTATGTTTCTACAAATTCAAATTTCCATCCAATGAATGAACTTAGTTTCTAGTCCAAATATGAGTATCATTGTTTCTTTAAACTTTTTTTTTGTGCTTTTTTTATATGGTTAAATCTTGTGTTTTTTTTTAATTATTATCAAGAGTATAACATGTTACTTGTTAGTTTTTTTACCCTCGGAGGATAATCGTTGGTTAACATGGATTATATAAAACATTCTGCCATGAAACTTCTAAAAATTGACTATTTTCTCTTTCTATTAGTTTATTGATCTACGGCTTTAGTTTAGGGTGAATCAACTTAAAACTAATAATCACTAATATAATGAGTAGTGGTCTCAATAAAAACAAAAAACCAAAATATTTAAAATAATAAGAAGTAAAATATGAAAGCCATAGAAAGAAAATAATTGAATATGTTGATATTAGTTTATTCAAAGAAACAAAATAGATAAATAAATAAGAAGTAAGCTTGTTGCACAAATTTTGAAATGCATCTAAAAATATTACTTGGTCATTAAATAATAAGAATTTTTTTCTGAGAGAAAAAAAGAAACGATAAGCCTAAAAATGGTAAACATGAAAAAAATAGTATAATCTCACATAGCAATTAAAATACAAACAATGTTTATGATAATAGACATGAAAGATAAATATAATACAGGAAAAGGATTTCGAGAAATATGTGTTGAGAAGTTTAAGGAGTGTTGTTCTTACAAGAGTTGCAATTGCATTGAAACTTCTAAAACAATGTGACGTGTTTTTCTCTGTCAACATTTTCCAAAAGAAAAGTTCAACATGATTATCCTATAAATTAGGAACGAAAAGATTCATTGTTAACTTTTCATTCATTCAGTGAATGCATAAATTTCTCGACATTAGAATTAGAGCCAGAAACGGTTACACTAACAGAATTTACAAAGATGTTTTCCGCAACGATTCCAATGTCTCTTGCCTCCGCCACTTCTGCAAATGCCTCCTTATCCTTCTCCCGCCGCTTGGTTCCCCCTTGCAGCCGTCTCTCTCCGGCTACACTCACCGCCGCTTCACTCCCATGCGCTCCTCTCACGTTGAGGTGCTCTTCACTCCAAAGCTCTTCACATCGTAAGTGTTTTTGTTCTTGTTTTGGAAATTGTAGGTAGAATCACAAGGTGACTGACTTTCTTGTTCACAAAGATTCAATAATGTTTCATGTTTGAATGCATTCTACTATGTCTGAATGGGTATTTTGTGCTGCTTTTAATCTTAAGGAAAACATGAGAAATGGGTAAGTATGTTGATCATCAAGTTATGATCTTTTCTCCATGTTTGGATTAGTTCTTGGATATTCTATGGTGAATGAGAAAGTATGCTGTGAATAGGCATTGCATTTGGCTTGCTTTTGTGATATGGCTTTTCAAATCTTGGACTAAAAATGTATTACTTTTTGCATTTGAGGAAGGAACAAAGTTTGAAGAGGCTTCAGAGAAGGGGAACTTGATTCCTCTCTATCAGTGCATATTCTCCGACCAACTTACTCCTGTTCTTGCTTACCGGATTTTGCTTAAAGAAGATGATCGGGAGGCTCCAAGCTTTCTCTTTGAGTCTGCAGAACCAAGTTATCATGCTTCCAGTGTGGTGAGTAGCTTTTAGCACTTTTATGATTTTGAATTTTTCAGATGTTTTACTAGGATTTTTTTATTGCAGGGGCGCTATAGTGTTGTTGGAGCTCATCCTTCAATGGAGATTGTGGCAAAAGAAAATAAGGTCACGATTATTGATCATGAATCTGGGAATTTAACTGAGAAATTTGTTGATGACCCCATCATGATTCCAAAAGAAATCTCAGAAGGTTGGAAACCCTGTCTCATTGATGAACTTCCAGATGCATTTTGTGGTAAGCATTTCTGGATTATAATTTCTTCCTACAATAAATGTGTGTGTGTGTATATATATATAAGTGTATATGAATAATGGGGCTGAATTTATATGGTATTATCATGCATAAATGTTGACGTAGATAGGGGAAGTCTGGCATGACAGTGTCCTTCTTTCTCTTTTATTTAAGAGACACACCTACAAACGAAGAAAGGTATCTTATGGATAATGATATATTAATAATTCACATTTTTTTTTATATAAATACATTATAACTTTTAATATTATTATTTTAATATGTTTTTATATAATTTAATTTTAAATTTATCCTTTATTATATATATTTATTTTAAATCTATCAAAATATATTTTGCAATAACATTATGTTATTGATTTGTCACATCACAAGTTTATTTAATTTATCTGAATCTATTTATATTATTATAATATAGTTGCTTTGATTATCAAGATTTTACATCTGGATTTCAAAGGTAATGTAACTATTCAGAAGTTTCAAATTATAAAGTGTTTGGTATTAGTATGTTGCATAAATGGTGATATTTTGACACTACCATAAAATACATTTATTTGATATTATTAAAAAGTAAAATATATTCATTTAACATCATTCAAAGATAAAAATATTATATATTTTTTAATTTTAAATCTTAATATATATTATTATATTGTTAAAATTGGTTATTAGGTGAGAGTATTCTTTTGGAAATGTCCAAATATTCTTTCTGTCACCTAATTATAATTATAATTATATATATATATTATTTTATTTTAAAAATTTATTTATATTTACACTATCGTCTTAATATAATATTTGATCATTAAAAGAAGTTATCGAGAGATTGTTTTAAAAATAGTGGACGCCAAATAATCATTTTTTGCTAACAGATAGTAAACTTTTTTAGGATATGAAAAGGGTTCAGTTTTTCAATTTTTTTAATAACTTTGTAACTTTTAAGTTTTGATTTTTTAAATATATATATTTATTTAAAATTCATATTTAATTACGAAAATATTTTCTAAATTTTTAACTTATTAATCAATGTATTCAATTAGATAAATTAAAAATATTATTATTCTATTACAAACAACAAATGAAAATTTAATTTATAAAGTTGATGATTGAAATTATAATGTTTTTGCATGTTGTATCTCTCAAACAATTCGATAAAAAAAATAGTTTCTTGTTTTAATTTTAATTAGAAAAGAATTGACCCATCAATTTAGTCACAAAAGTGTCAAAATGTGATTACAAAACATAAAAGTTTTTACTATAATCCAAAAATTACTCAAACTAAAGATTTATTTTGATTATCACTTAAACCTTGTTCATGCCTTCACAAAGATTGAGTTAAAACCATGATTTTAATTGCCTTAGGTTTTATTTTTCTATAAATATTTAATATAATAACCTTTAAGTACAAGAAATTCTAATTTCATAAAATTGACAACTATTCGTACTCAAACAAGTACTTCTGTACTTTTTTTCCCGTTTGAACCAAAAACAAATTATTGAATTTGAATTCTCCATGGAAATACACCATACCATAATTTAAATTACTTAACCATGTAATGTTTTGTAAAACTTTATAATATATCACAGTTGACATTGTAACCAATTAAAATTACTCAAAAATCTTAATAACAAAACATAAATCTCCAATATCGCATGTCATAAAAAAAATCATTTCCAAAATTGCATTTAGAAACTTAAATCTCAAAGAGCCCATTGTAAATATTTTTCTTATAATAACAATAAGAGTTTTCCCTCTCGCAAAACCAACCAACAAAAGATGCAAAATTACAAAAAATTCTATCAATATATACTTAGTCTTTTTTTTACTATGATCATTCTCCAAATATGTATTTTTTAATAACCAAGGTCATTAATAATTTTAGCCAAATTTTTCATATCATAATAGTACCATGCTATTAAAAATATGAATTAAAACACTTTTTAGTGAAAACAATTTAGTCAAAACAAAAAATTCTTAAGATTTGTATTTTCTGTTTTGGATTTCTTGTGGTTTTAGATGATTAAGATTTTGGTTTTCTAATTACGTTATTCATTGTACATTAACTATTCAAGCTACTCTTCTAGGTGGTTGGGCAGGTTATTTCTCGTATGATACAGTTCGTTATGTGGAAAAGAAAAAGCTACCATTTTCAAATGCTCCAGAAGATGATAGGAACCTTGCTGACATACATCTGGGCCTCTACGAGAATGTCATTGTGTTTGACCATGTAGAAAAGGTACCTTTTCTTTCTTTGCTTCACAAATGCTGTCTCAATGTTGGTATGGTATCTAACTTGGTAATCCTTCCATGACAGTCTTTTGTTTCTGATGTTGAAATTTGCAGTATGTCTTCTTATCATTTCAACAAAAACTCAATTCACACGCTTGCACAAAATGTTAGAATTGCATCGTATAATTGCATTGATATGGATTATATTTAGGACTCATTCATGACTGATAACAGAAAGCATATTTGATTCATTGGGTGAGGATTGATCGGTACCCCTCCGTTGAGAGTGCTTACAAGGATGGAATGGAACGATTAGAAAAATTAGCTTCCAAATTACAAACTCAATCGTAAGTCATCTGTGGATCGTTTCTATGGTTGATGATGTACATGTTATGGCTGAACAAGAGTAACTTAAAATGTGCATTTCATAGTCCAAGGCTGGCGCCAGGCTTTGTGGATTTACACACTCACCATTTTGGTCCACCTTTAAAGAAGTCGAGCATGACAACTGAAGCATACAAGGAGGCAGTTCTTCAGGCCAAAGAACATATTAAAGCAGGGAATATTTTCCAGATTGTGTTGAGTCAGAGATTTGAAAGAAGGACATTTGCTGATCCATTTGAAATTTATAGAGCATTGAGAGTTGTGAACCCAAGTCCATATATGGCCTATTTGCAGGTTTATTTCTGTGCATCCTTCATTCAAGAAAGTTTTTGTCGTTTTGCTTTTTCATCTTTTGACTATTATGTATTTCCTAATCAGGCCAGGGGGTGTATTCTAGTTGCTTCAAGTCCAGAAATTCTTACTCGTATAAAGAAGGTAGGATTATGTACATCTACAAATTGAATTATACTTCTTACTTGGCCACTGTTATCTTAGTCATAAATTAAATAAAATTATATTAGGTTTGCTAAATTACTCTGATACATTTTAAAACAAACTAGGGCATTAAGAACTTTTTTCATGAACAGAATAAGATTGTGAATCGTCCTTTGGCTGGGACAACTAGAAGGGGGAATACACGTGAAGAAGATGCAAGGTTAGAAGCAATACTGCTGAAAGACGAAAAGCAATGTGCAGAGCATGTAATGTTGGTTGATTTGGGACGCAATGATGTTGGCAAGGTTTGTTCTACATATTCATTTTAGTAGATACTCCTATTTCTTTAAATAGATATCAGTTTTTTTATCTGAACTTGTGTTGGTGTTCGGGAAAAGCCACACTGTGTTAATGTGTATCTTTATTTAAATTGAGTTGTCTATTTTATGGATATTGATCATAAAAGTTATTGTTGTGGATTTGCAGTAATTAAGTAATCTTCATTTCTTTGTAAGAAACTAATATGTTGTTAATAGTTGATTTTGTTACATATCATGAAGCAGAAAAAAATGTTTGTGTGATCACATGGAGAAAGTAATTTATTCTGACATTCTGAAAAGATGGCTTATTTGGTACTTTAAGTTGTGATGGTTCTGAAAACAAAAATGATTTTTTGTAGGTTGCAAAAAGTGGTTCTGTGAAAGTGGAACAACTTATGAATATCGAACGATATTCCCATGTCATGCACATAAGCTCAACGGTAAGTGTTAGTTGGTATTCAACCAAGTCAGTATTGAATTGCATCTTTCCATTTCAATAGAAATGTTGATTTTTATTTTTTGTAGGTAACTGGAGAATTGCAAGAGCATTTGAGTAGCTGGGATGTGCTGCGTTCTGCATTGCCAGTTGGAACTGTGAGTGGAGCACCAAAGGTAAATTGAGGTGATTTGGGTTGTGATAGGAACATAGCTGTGGTTGGTGTGAGGAGTGACAGCCCATTATCTAATGTGATGGATGGTGGATGCAGGTGAAGGCCATGGAGTTGATAGATGAACTGGAGGTGACAAGGAGAGGGCCTTACAGTGGAGGTTTTGGATACATATCTTTCTTTGGTGAGATGGACATTGCCCTTGCTCTAAGGACAATGGTATTTCCAACAGGAACAAGGTATGACACAATGTACTCATACAAAGACCTCGACCAACGTCATGAGTGGATTGCTTATCTTCAATCTGGCGCTGGTATAGTTGCTGATAGTGTTCCTGCTGATGAGCACCAAGAGTGTCAGAACAAAGCTGCTGCTCTTGCTCGTGCTATTGACTTGGCAGAGTCAGCTTTTGTTGATCATTGAATTCAATTATCTCATCATAATATAGTCATGAGCAAATGCATATAGTGAAGTTCTTCATTAAAAGCCTCATGGACCACCAAACTTAAATTTTATTTGTGGAAGAAATTAGTTTCTTGTATGAATCTATACACATCACACTATTGCACACTTCAATCATTACAACATCATGGCTATCTTTTTAAATTGTCACTTATTTGTTTGAATTTTATGTCATGATACCTGAAGTTTTGTTTTCTACAAAATAGAATTCAAGCACTTGCAATTTAAGTTGTTAAATACTTAATTATGTGGACAAAATATTGATTGCTCGTAGTGAGTGTCCGGATGACAACACATATTTCCTATTAATTAATGATTTTAGGTATTTAAAAATAAATATTAAATCATTTTTATTTTGAATACAAAAAAATTGGTAAATATATTTATTTTTTACGTTAAAGTTGCATGTTCTTTGTATTTTTGTTATTTTGGTACCAGAGACCTATGTTATATATGCAACTTTCATTTTTACTTTTTGAAATATTTAATCTAAAACATATTTAGTTCTTAAAATAAAAATGATATTCTTTTTTCTCTTGTGTTTAGTTTTTGTCTCTAAAATAATTATCACTTGACCGTGCTGATAAAAAAAAAAACTTGACCGTCTCTCTAAGTTTTTTTTTGTCCTTGTAGTATGTTTTAATTTTTTTATTTAGTCCTGAATATTTGATTTGTTTTGATAAATATTATAAATAGTCTTGTAGACACACTAAACTGATTTGACCTTTCCCCAGATATCAAAATATTCACTTTAATTTTTTTAACGGAGTATAAATCGTTTAATGATAACCAACAAATATGAACAAGCCTTAATAGTTTGAAATATTTGAATCAATTTCACCAACGATTAACTTTTAAAACACTTATTTCGTAAATTATCTTATTTTTCATCCATTCGCTGCTTAGGCTTATAAAGCTGTCAATTATTTAAAAAAAAAAGAAAAAGTGAAGCGTAATGCGAATTTGTGAAGCATTTACATGGACATGACATAGGATATAAATATCTGGCTTAGGGTTTCCAGATACTAAGCTCAATTTTCATAAATGGAGGATAAACCTCGGCTTGTTTAAAAAAATGAGCATTACAGCTACAACAGATAATCATCTACTTCAAATCAGAGTACCTCCCACTACATGAGGTTACATAGCTTCCAAGAAGCTTTACATTAGTAAAAGCGTGGTTAGCTGAGCTCCAATGCAGGATGAACACTGGTGCTATTTAAATAAGTGCGAAAGGTTTACCTTCCCCGAACACTGGCAGGGGATTGACCACATCTCTCACTGCCAATATCATCATCTACTTCACTGCTATCTAAACAAATTCCATTTTGGTTTACGCTCAGTTCCGAACTAGCATTACTGCTTGTGGCATGTGGAGAGCCTGAAACACTGATTGTTCGGCCATGATGAGATCCAGACCTCACGCTATACAAAGAAGATGCCGGAATATTTGTCATCAATGGCCGTAAATTGCCTGGAATGGTTCTCCTTATATCCTATTCAAAAGATAAAACAATTAAAATCATGATGTCCGGAGAAGATAATAAATAAGAAAATTGGATTACAGCACGCATCTAAAACAGGTAATCAGCTAGCAATTATGAGAAGAGTGGTGATTTATATGCAGGTATGGCATGACAAGTTTATTTTCATTAGGAAAGACAATAAATAGGATGCAGGGAAGATGTTCACCATATGCCTAATCGCCATATCCAACGACTTCTTAGAAAGTGTTCTTCCAAAACCTGAGCTATCTGGAGATGAGGTTGACTTGCCGGACAGATTACTACGCGGAGAGTTTTTGTCATCAATCATTGGTGGTGCTAGTTTTCGCATATTTATTACCCTCTCAACCATTTTGTTGCCCATTACAACGGGACTAACATTGTCATTTACTTTGGAGCGCCCTCGACTAACCGCTGGCATAGAGTTTCCGCTGATATGAGCAACACCATTGGAAGCCCTTCCTCTTGAAGGAGAGCATGACTGTCGCCTGGGTCTTCCACTAGAAGAAGGCTCAATAGATGAAGACCGAGAAGTAGGTGCTCCGGGCCTGCCCCTAGTTGCTGACAGAGGCCTGTCATGTAATGTTGTTCTCAAATTAGGTGGGGCATCAAGTGAAAAACCTGGCATATCAGACGGCTTCCATGGTCTTGATCTCATTGTTGGTGAACTGCCACGTGATGGTACTGCTGGCTGCCTTGAGTTCACAGGAGCGGGCTTTCTTGTTGTCACAGGAGTTGGCTGCCTTGATGTCACAGTAGCTGGCTTAGGGTTCAAAGAAGCTTTAACTGAAGAAGCAGATATGCTGGGTTCATTTGATGGTAAAGAGGGTCGCCTGGTTGGGGTAGATGCTCTTGATGTGGACCTGGAAGGAGGTAAAGTAGGTCTGCTAGTTGGCGTAGATGATCTTGCAGCAGATCTTGACAAGGGCGTAGAGGATCTTGAAGGAATTGTGGATTTGGCTGCAGGGACTGGAGTCTTAGCGGCAGAACTCAGAGGCTTTGTAGTAGAAACTGCAGGCTTGACTGTGGAAATTGTGTTCTTAGATGTAGCTGCCATGGACCTAGTTGAAGGTAAGGTGGACCGTGTAGGTGTCGAAGGTCTTGATGATTTTGAAGATGCAGTTAGTGTAGGGCGTCCAGTAGGAGTTGCAGGTCGTGATCCTGGACCCCCTGATGATGAAGGCCTCCTGGTTCCCCCACTTGAAGAGCTCAACCCAGGAGAGGAAGCAGGTTGTTTAGATACAAAATTAGTCCTCACAGCAGGCTCTGATTGATGATTTGCTAACTATAACCACAAGGAAACAATAAGAAAAATATTGAAATCCTGACACTAACAACAGCCATGCCAATTCTCCCTATGAGAGATCAGTGACAACATGGATCAATCAAAGAGAGTCATCATTTTTATCACCATATAAAGTTTAGAACAAAATAATGGACAATTTACCTCAATCTAAAAGTCTTGATACATATTCATTGCAATGTTATACTTAGATCTCAACCAAAGCATGTTACGGAAAATATGTAAAACATGCAATATGATGGGAAGCTATTTCCATATAGACCAAAGACGTCATTGCTATGAGGGGGCAGTAAATAATAACAAATATATCTAGTAAGTCATCAGAAACCCAAAATATATAATAACACTAATAAAATATAGTGATCACATCTTAAACATGTTCAACTACTTATGCAGAAAGTCCACACCACATCATCGGGTATACAGCATAATAATAATGATAAAATTTCTAAGACCAAAAATTACAAGGAAAAGTACCACTCCATTAGTCATTTCAAACCAGACACAAAAGATGTGCATCCACTATAAATAAAACAACTCACATAATCTGAAAGCTTCACTCAAAATGCTTACCCTCGATTTTAATGCTACAGGACGTGTGGTTGGAGTACCAAGCTGACTCATAACAGTCCTTCGACTTTCCATTTCCAAAGAAGGAAAAAGAGGAGTACCAGGAGGAGTGAGAAGCCTGAAACACATGAAACACACTAAGCACCAATTTGAATAACAATATATGTTCTCATATATAAGGAAAAAAAAAAAAATCTTCCCACAAATTAAGGAAACCAGTTAATTCATTACGTTTTACTAATCTCTTAATATTCTTTCTAAAGTGGTGGTATAGTAAAACAAACGAAACATATTATGATAGTGTAACCAAAAGTCAAACACTAATTAAAGTTAAGGTATTTTAGGAAAGGTATCATTAAATGAAATACTAGTTAAAATTTACTTATATTTGAGAACAAGAAAAATGTAATTTTTTTCTCTTATATATGAGAACAGAGGTAGTAATAATTTATTTGGCTTTACTTTGCATTTAGAGTCAGTTAGAACAGAGTCCTCAACTAAGCAATTTAATAAATGGGGGAAAATTTTCCATAAATTAAAATCAACTTTTGCGTCACAACTTGTTATAGGAAAAAATTATTGAAATGTTTAGATTCAACTAAAACATTGAAATGAACCCCAAATATATTAACACCACGATAATATTCTATTTTATTTGATAATATCAGGGTAAAAAATTACTACCTCATAGTCCACACACCCAGGTCCTGAGGATTTTGTTTACGCATTGAAGCAAACCATACTACGTTTCTTACATTTTCTTTTTGCCTTTTACTGGGAGCATAGGTGAACAAGCTCAGCCCCATGATACCAAATGTACAAGGTGTGGGAATTGAGTCCCACACTGGAAGTACGGTTCACCTAAGCTAAGGTTCTTATCAATAGGTAACCATATCTCTCAGATGCAATCGACCAGCATGGGCGATGATGATGATACTGGCATTTCACAGTTTGCCTTGGATTCTAGTGTGGGGTAAGGTCTTGACCTTTCCCACTACAAAAGCTAACTCTCGTGGTGTGGTTCTTCCAAAGTTCTTATCAAATACTAGTAACGCTATTTCATATGATATGAAATATGGTACAAAATATATGTACTATCAACCTACCTGAAAAACACAATCAGTGAGGGGTTCTAAAGCCAGTCAAGAACTCAAGAAACCTCAAGCCTCTCCTCCTATGCATGAGCAAGTGTGATTAGGGGGTCATGCCTATTAATGGTGCCCTCTAGAAGCCACCATATTGGGATATCGTATAGCTATTTATGCAGCGAAAATTCCATTATTGCACTAATAAACACATATGGAACCAAAATGCTATTAGAAGGGTACGACGTACCAGTCATAGTCATTCTTATCATTCTCCGAATTGAGAAACTCATCAACACCAGTCTTCCTCACAGGAGCCGGCGTAGACGACGAAATGCTAAATATGGGATTCGCGCTGGCATTCGACCCTGCAACCATGAAACATGCAACATAACAAACAGAAATCCAAACAACACAATCATTTTCTAGTTCTTCATCCAGTTAAACGACCAGACAAAAGTTTACATGCTCGTCTCAGTTCACTAAACACTGCAAATAAGCAAATCCTCAAAAATCTCAAAACCAAAAGCAGATAAATAAACTAACGAGCACAAATCTATACCGAGAGGTGCATCGAACTCCTCGGAGCCGTTAAGCAGAAGATCACTCCGCTCCTTCTCGCGCTTCTTCATCTCCAGAAACAATGCGAGCTCCTCCTCCTTCTCCTTCATCACCGACGCCCTAAAACCCCCAAATTGTTGCTCCCTCCGCTTCAACGCAGAGTGCATTTGCGACTCCTGAGCCCTGAAACTCCGATTCATCCCCAAAATCCAAACGACACGAACCCTAAATTAACAACCGAAAAACCTAGCCGAGTTTCTCGCTGACTCCACACACAAGCACAGAGAACCAGTAACAGCGGTTTCCTACACAGAGAACTCTACAAAAGCCATAGTGAAAGAAACCGCTGAATATCTCGCGAAGTTCAAATCTCAGCGAGAAAAACAAAACGGTCGCAGCTCGAACAAAACGACATTGTCATAAAGAGATAAAAAAAAAACGAACCGCGTTCTAGAAAACGCCAACGTCGCGTGGGAAAGGTGGGAGCAAGAGGCGCGTGGGGGATAGGGATCGGAAAACGGGAAGGTTGAGTTTGACGGTGGAGAGAGAGAGAGAGAGAGAGAGACAGTGGCAGTGAGTGGTAATATGAGTAACTGTTGAGATGCAAAATTGGGAATTTATTGTGGATAGGACATCGTAAAGATATTGGTTCCTATTGGTTTGATGCAACGTTTCATGGTTTGGTAGATAATCACCAAAATACCCCTCCTCTTCCAACTTCTATTTTTGAATTTTAGCAACGGTGACTTTCCTTAGAAGCCATGCACTCTCCCCAATTTCAATTCATATTTATTGCTTAAATTAATCATATCACAACAAAAAAAAAAACATATTATTATTATTATGTATTTTTTAAATGGAAAATGTGACTCCAAAATGAACTCTCGTGTAGTCCAATTATGTTAGAATGTCGCTCCAAATACTGTAATTAAAATATTCAACTTTCCTAATTTTTTTAGCATTAGTACATTTTTCAGATTTTCTTGCTTCAAACAAAATTCTCAATTAGATATTTTTTAATTTATAAAATATGGTCTTCCATATTTCAAAGCTATGTAATAATTTTTCAGTATTGGAGTGACAGTAGCAAAAACTGTTATTATTTTCATTCTAAAAACGAACAATAGTACAAAAAACTACCAAAGGTGGCATTCCTTTGTCTCCAATTCAATATTTTAATAGTTTGATAATTATTGCCTAAATTAATTAATTATATTTAAAAATTACTTTAGTGAAAAATGTCACATGAAATTGCGTTTACGTTGTTTATGATAGTGATATGTTAGAAGAGTTTAATGTTAACTTCAGGCGTTCCGTTAAAAATATACTTTTGGTTCATTTTTATTTTTTTTGTACTTATAGTCTTCTTATTTTCAAAAACATAATTCTGATATAGTTTTTAATTTTGTATATGTTTGTTTTTTGTTTTTACTTTTAATTGATTAAATCATTATATTGATAATATATTATATTTAGAGTTCAAAATAAATAAAATAAAATATATGCAAACCAAAATTACGAATTTTTTGAAATATGGAGAGAAAAACTAAAATAGTATACAAATGTTTTTTTAAAACTTCATTTACATTGAATGAATTATTATCAAATGTGAATTAATAAACAAATATTGTTTTACATATTTAAATAAGAGTTTTCATATTCAGTTGGGCAAATACAACACAGTGATGTTGAATTTAGCTCTGTATGAGTTAACATTATGTTTTCAAATTAATTTTGTTGTGGTAAATGTTAATTACGTTGAAGAAAATAAAGGTACAAAAATGTAGACAAAAGTATATGTAATCTAAAAATACAAAATACTAAATTCTACTTTTTACGAAATCAAATTTTGTAATATACGAAATATTTCTTTACTTAAATTTGTGAAATATTATTAAGATAATTTTTCAGTAATAACTGTTAATTATTTCTCTGGAGACCCTGTTTACAAATATTCATAAAATTTAAATTACTCATTATACTAAAAGTAAAAAACTACACTATTTAATTTATAAGTAACAAACATGTATTGTATTAAAGGACAATATTCTGACATTATTTTTCTCCCTTTTTTTTCTCATTACTATTTTTGTTTACTTTTTTTTTCATGATCTTACTCTACAGAATCTATAATTAAATTTTAATTTCAGCGTATTAATTAGTGTCTATTAACATTTTACTTTAGGAATATTTAAGAATTGATGTGTTCAACGTTGTAATTTAAATATATTATTATTGATTTTAAAAGACAGAATAAATACTTATGTTATCAATTGCGTCAATAATTAGTACAAGGAAAAAGTAATATTTATTCACAGGCATATAATTCTCGTATAAAATTAATTCATCTTTTAAGAAAAATAAAAAAGAGTGTAATATGTAAGATGTAAAATGTAAAATTTTGTTTTAAATAAATTTTTAAATGGATAAAAAAATTATAAAAAAAAAACATTTTTTATTTCATTAAAAATTCTATATCTTTATAATTTCATTGTTTTTTAAACACTCTTTAATATTAACGTATACCTAGGAAGTTGTTGTATTCACAAAATAAGCTTTGATAAAGTATTTTAAAGTATATAGATGTACAATTTTATAAATATTATGGAAATTATTGCATTTATAGTTGATATTTTTGAAGATTTTATGGTGCTACATGTGATAATAAAAGTTATATGAATTAAGTAAATAGGGTAAACAAAATAAGTAATGTTTATCCGGTGAAGTGATATAACTTGAGTGGTATTATATAAAAAAAAAAACATGTAAGTGATTGTTAGAACAATTTTTTTTAAATAAATCAAGTTGTATACTGTTATTTATATTTTTATATGTCATTTAGACAAAATTTACTAAGTTATCACGTCGTCTCATGTTTCATATAGTTTTAAATTTATATAAGTGTATAATGAAGGTGCAGTAGTTTCATATTATTTGTTCACATACAAGGTAAGAGTTGTGTGGAATTTGTGTACGAGAAAGAAAAGTTCACTCATATTATTTTACTACGGTAGAGAATGAACTTTAATAACTTTACATTAATATTGAACATTAAAATTATTCTTAAATTAAGTATATTATTGTGATCCTCCAAAATTATTGATCAATATCCGTTGTTACTAACACTTAAGTGACAAATAATCATTTAGCTTTTGAGTCTAAAATAAATATCCCAACTCAAGTGATAAATGTGGGCTCGAGAGTTGAGGAAGTGGTATGAAGGATGATTTTGAATTTTTTTGGGTTATGTAAGAAAAAACATCTTTCAAACATTGAAATAGTGATAAACACTAAAAAATAGACAAGGTTTTGAGTGACTGAGAAGACAAATCAATCTCTCATTTAAAGATAGTTAATAAAACGATCAAAAATAATTTAAGTGAAAAAGATATTATATACTTTTTCTAATTATATATTTTTTCTAATATCACTTAAATAATATAAGACCATTTAAATAATAAATATTATCCTACTAGAAGTTTTCATTCAAGTAAACTAAAACTGGTGTAACAAAGTATATTTAACTATATGTATTATTATTAATAAACAATATTATGAATTTTTAATATTTTTATGATTTAAGTATTATTATATAAGAGACGTCTTTAATACAAATATCCAAAAATGTGATAAGTATGATAAATTATACAAAATTATTGAGATGAAGTTAAAAATTCATATATTTTTATGTCAAAATAATTTAATTGTAATTCATTCATATATATATATATATTTATTGTATGTTTTATAGAACCTAGGATTTCTGTTATAATTGTATAATATATATATATAAGTATATTTATTAGTATAATAATAGCGTTAGACAACACAAATACATTTTTTTTTACTTACAATAAAAAAAAACCACTCATTCATTGAATTATAAAGAATTATATATAATTAATTTGCGATAGAAACATCCTGTGAGACCAGAATATGAATCACTGTTATAATCAGACCGAACGGGGTTGTTGTTGTTGTTGTGCGTTTGATGTTGACGCATTCTTTTTTTTGCTGTACTGCGTAATTATTTAGATCTCCAAACAAACAAAAATTGAAAAACTTGTCTGAAAGAAAGAACCCTCTGATATTAAGAGTACATTGACATCGATGAATATCCATTAATACGACGCCGTTTAAGCCCCAAACCTCTGAACCAAGCGCGAAGAAGAAATGGCGAGTAGCAGCACTAGCATGCCGAAGGAAAGCGTGGTTGTGGATTGCGGAAGGCGTCGAACCTCTTGCGGCTATTGCAGATCTTCTCGTCACAATAGCATCTCTCATGGTCCCTTCCCTTTTTCTCTCTTCAATTTGATTTTTTCGTGAATTCTCCTTTTTTTTTTTTTCCTGAACTGAGTTTTCGGCTCTTTATTGGATTCGGTGCGGTTTGCGTTTTCTCCGTCAATTTGAAGAATTTGTTGGTTGGTTAATAGAAACGAGTCATCTTCTGCGGAAAACGATAGCGTCTAGTTTTTAATTCAAACATAAACGCATTCTTCTAATTCGCTTTGCTATAGTTAGTTAATCACTTAATCCTGCTATGACTAAGCGAGCTTACAAAATTGCTTTCATTTATTGTTCAAAGGTCCTTTGTTTTTCAATTTTTGTTTACTTCAATAATCTTATACCACTGAGCCATGGACTCGAACAATTAATTTGATTGTTCTGAATAGATTATAAAAACTTGTATTGTTGATAGACATTTTATAACTGTGAATTAGCATTATGTTATGGCCATATGGATTACTATTCAGAAATACACTTCTGATAAGCTTGGCGAGAGCACCAAGTTATTAATGTCTACGTCGGATTGTGTGTTTAATTCCCTTTTGGAAAATCATGCATTTTCAATATTATTGATAGATAAGAGTACATATCATGTCTTGATTGTTTTCTTGCCTTCTCCAGACTTACACTAATGTAATTAATCAGTTGTCTAATTATTTTTTTTCCCTCTTATCATAGGGATGTGGGCACATAGCCTTACAGTGGAAGACTACCAAGGTCAGTACAGTTTGTTCTTTGCTTATGCTTGACACTCTCTACTCAATTCTAGATTGCTCATTTTTTTTGCATTATCTAATATCTAATTTCCAACTGAGTAAGAAAATTCTCGAGGCTTAGATTAACAAGCCTGCTTTTTGCATCATGAAGTATATGTATAGCTTTGTGACATGCTTTGGAACTACATATTCTTTGTTGCAAATCAAAACTGATGCTTTTCTATTGAATATTTTCCTCTTTGAAATTGATGTGCAAGTTTTAATAAAAAGCTTCCAAAGTAAGCTTTTAAAAGAATGATTATTTCTCCTCAAAAGAAATGTTTCTAATGAAAGTGATTGCTTTTTAATTGAAATGGTGATTTTTGCTTCATGGTTTAATTTTCTCTCCCTTCTTTCTTGACCTTCAAATTACATTATGTTCCAAACTTCTGTTTTCGGAGAGATGTATAGCTTTTATCTCTTAGCTGTTCGTTAGTAAAACTTTGATTTGAATGGATTTGTGGGTATTATTTAGTTCAAATTATTTAAATTTCACTTTATTTTCTTTTGCTAGATCTGCTTGATCGGGGCTGGAGAAGATCTGGATCTTTTCTTTATAAACCAGAGATGGAAAAGACATGTTGCCCTTCTTATACAATTCGTTTGAAAGCAAGTGACTATGTTCCCTCTAAGGAACAACTTCGTGTATCTAGACGAATCCAAAGGTATGATTGTTCGATATGGTTTTTCTTGAGGGTTTGAGCCGCATTTTTTAAAATCGAAATTGTTGAAATTAGAAAGTGTTATTTTTGTGAACTTTTTGCAAGTTTAGATGTTTTTTAAGCATCTTACAGGCATGATATGAGAGACAATTTTTAACATTATTTTACAAAAAAACCTTTTTCTAATTTTATTCTATTTTCTTTTGGGGTTGGGGATTGAAGGTGGTTGGAGTTTTGAAGTGCATCAATATATTTAGCTTAAGACATTGCTCCTCTTTTCTTTCCTTCATTTATTTGTGTGGGAGTTTTCAAGTAGGTAGTAAAGAACATTAGAATTGTATTTTTCTAGCACAGGAAATTCTCTTTATTTGACATTTGTGACTTGCACATATTCTGTCTATCCATAAACTGTATTTTTCATCGGCAATTCTATCTGCCTAGGTTTTTAGATGGAGCCTTGGATGCAAAAAAAGTTGAGGCTATGGAGGACCCAAATACTTCAACCAAATCAGAAAACCACTCCAGACCTATGTCAGAAGAATCCCTAGCTGCTGTCAATGATGACAAGGATGAAGTTGAAGAATCTCTGCACTATTTATCAAACAAAATTGAGAGTGTAATACACATCTTCATTGAGAAGGGGGAATTTCCTTCTGGTATTCAATTACCAAAAGCTTCAGTAAAAATAGTTTCACAGGGAAAAAGAAAGTTCCTAGTTAATGGATCTGAAGATCTCTTGTACAGCAGCAATATTGCCTTTCAAATTGCAGCATCTATAAAGCGGGCACAATCATGTGACAAGGCTGGCAATGATTCCCACCCATCAAAAGTTTGTGAAAAGGAGAATGAATTGTCTCCTAAAACTATTGCAGAAAAGCTAGTGGCTTCTTTAGATCCAACATTGAAAAATTCTGGTCTTTTGACCAGGGCTTGCAATGGACATATTAATTTTTATGCTTCTAGGAAGCACGATTCCCTGACTGGAAGTGGTAAAATTGCTTCAGTTCCCAAAAAGTCTACAATGGAGCGTGATATTGGAGAAAATGGTTTGATTGGTCCTCAACATTGTCAGGTAAAAAGGAGAAAGCTTGAGATCCGTTTAAACAGATCCAGTTTTGATCCAGAAGAATTTGCTTTGTACAGAAGATATCAGATCAAAGTACATAATGATAAACCACAAAGTGTCACTGAGAGCTCATATCGCATGTTTTTGGTTGATACTCCATTATTACAAGTTTTTCCTAATGGTGATAGCACGGTTCCTCCTTGTGGTTTTGGCTCTTTCCATCAACAATATCTAATAGATGGAAAGTTAGTGGCAGTTGGTGTTATAGATATCCTTCCTAATTGTTTGTCAAGTAAATATTTGTTCTGGGATCCAGATTTTGCCTTTCTATCACTAGGCAAGTACTCAGCGTTTCAAGAAATAGGTTGGGTGAAAGAAAACCAGGTTTATTGTCCTAGTTTACAATACTATTATCTTGGCTACTATATTCACTCTTGCAACAAGATGAGATACAAAGCTGCATATCGCCCTTCAGAACTTCTATGCCCTCTCCGCTATCAGTAAGTTATTCCATTGCAGTGAGCTAACATCATGCTTCCAGTTTATTTTTATAGAGTTTGTCTGCAACCCCTTGGTTTTGCTTTTGAATTATATCCATTCACATTCTCTTTGACTACAAATCTTGGTGTAATCGCTTAAGGAATAAATAATGTAAAATGGCAGTTATTTTCCCTGAACTTGGATCACTTTTTCTCTGCTCCCTTGTCCCTATATATTATACAAGTCTGACAGCAATGCACGACCTCCAGGTGGGTCCCATTTGATGTTGCAAGGCCTCTGCTTGATAGAAGACCTTATGTTGTCTTATCAGATGCTTCCATTTTACAAAATGGAGAGTCACCCCTACCTCAAAATACTGATGATATAATGGGAAGGGAGTTTAATGACGGTGGCCAAGAAGATGCAAATGATGTTCCAATGCTTGAGGATGAAGAAATGGTTGAGTCTGAATCAGAATGCTCTGACGATGAACCTGATCTAGAAACTACTTCATATGATGATCCAGAAGTTAGTGATGTCAGCAAGGTTTTGCTGGGGATAAAGGGATCGCATATGAAATACAAGGTATGCTTAATGGTTGGTGAATAAATACACCTATTACTTCCTGCACTTTAAGCACCTGACTGTTCTTAAATAGCATATAACATTCCATTTAACATGTTTTGACTTCATAACCACCATTTTAACATGTTTGACTTGGTCACAATGGAATCTAGTATGTTTTACTTGAATTTAATAAGAAGCTAATCAGGAAGGAAACAAACCACTGCAAATATAATTCACGCGTTCTTCTGTGCTTGATTACCCAATATATCTCACTAATTTATAGCATTTTTTCAGACGCTATTTGAAATAGCGTTTGAACATATGATGGAAGTAAAAAAGGAAGGAAATGATGAAAATAGCTATCTTGTTTCATCATTTGGGTAGAAATATTTGAAAACAAAAAAGAAGCGAAAACATAACATTCTTGTAATAATTTGTAAAACATGGAATGAAAACAAATTATGCATTATCAAACACAAAACAGGATTGCATGGGATAAGAGTCATTGATTTGGTAGACCTTTGTGTTTAACAACAGGTAAGTGCTGCGTGATTTATCCCTTTTCATTCTGACTATAGCTTTGTCTACTTTTTTGCTTTGCATATACTGGCGTTTTCATCTCTGAAGGATCTGCGGATTGCCCTTGGTCCTGAGCAGCGAAGTTACTTGGACTCACAATTGCGGAGATACAGGAAGGTTGTGGGTACAGTGGTATCTGAGCGAATGGTCTATTCTCTTGGATAATATAAATCTCTGTACTTCAATTTAATAAGAAGCTACTCAGGAAGGAAACAAACCACTGCAAATATAATTCACTCGTTCTTCTGTGGGATAGTCTAATGATAATGGCAATAGCAATTGTGTGAGCCCAGAAGTTTTTGGTTAATGGATTGTTTCATTTTACATCTTACATAATCAAAATTCTCTTGCGTTTGCATAGACGGAGTTCAATGGTATTTTCTTTTCCAGTGCATTAGTTAAGGATTATATTTTATAATGTAACAAAAAAGAAGAAAAAAAGACAAAAAATATTTTTTTATGTATAAAATAATTTGTATAAATTATTATGTAAAAATTAATCTCTTTAATATTAGTTTCTTCAAAAAGGACATTTAATCTATGCACAATCTAAATTTAGTTTGAGAAATATATTTTGTCATGAATTCTGTTTCTGGAACGAATAGTATTTTTTTTTCCAGTTAGCTGGCAGGGTTTGGGTATTGTCTGTAAAAAAATCAATTTACTTCATTTCCCCCATTTTTTATCTTTCCTCTGTTCATTGCATTTTTTAATCCAAAAATATATTTTTAGATTGCAAAAAACATATTCTAGATCCGAAAATATATTCTAGATTATAATCTAAAATACGTTTTTATATTGCATAACAAAAAATACATATCTAAATTTTAGATTATGCAAATCTAATAACAATTTGAACTTCTCACACACTAAGTGCGAGAAGAAACTATGGAGTGCTAAAAGATAAAACCCAAAATAATTTCTTTTGGAACAGAACAAACATTTATACAAATCCAACAAGATTATAAAAAACACTTATAACAAATAAATAAAGCAAATTTCTTTTTTTCACCCTTATACTTTTTTTTGCATCCCAAAAAAATATTAAAATTCCCACTTTGTCATTCTTTTTAAAGTTTTTTTTTGGATTGGGCACTTAAAAACCTATTGTATTGTGCAAATCAGAACTTGAAAATATATAATTTGAAACCAATATTATGTTTTGGATTATACAATTTTGAAGTTCTATTTTTATGTAAAAATTAACTTTTTAATTGCGCATATTTAAAAACTCTATTTATGAAAAATGATTTATGTATTGTATAACGTGGAATAGGCTTTCAAATTCGAAACTAACTTCCAGATTCAAACAATCCGTAAATCATCTTTTTCATGAAAAAAAAGTTTTAGAATTGTGCGGTCCAAAAGTAATTTTTTAAAAAAAAATAAAAAAAATTGGATTCTGCAATTCAGAAGTTATTTTTTATTTCTGAAAAAAGAGCTTATGAATTATTCAATAAAAAGCTATCTTCCAAATTTGACAATTCAATTTTATTTTTTTTGAAGTAGATACCGAGAACGTTTCTTTCATGAATATACGACACATCCCATGGACTAGGGGGTTGGCAACGATGAGAAGGGTATGTCTACAGCAAGAGACAATTTTGTCTTTACACACCCTCAATATATATTCAAACATATTTTATTATGAAAATCTGTTTCAAGAAGAAACTAAAGCGAGTTCAACCAACAAAGTTTTAGTTATACATATTTTTTCAGCAGTCTTTTATTTCAATACATTCTATTTAGTGACAGTCATAATCAGGGCAGTTGAAAGACTTTCTAAATTGAAAAAAACAGGATTCAATAGAAGTTTGAATCAGTTATTTCTCTTAAAAGAAAGCATTAAACCAACAATGAGATGTACTTAAATAACGTTATTGACAACAGAATTTGGCAATGTGTTGTTTTTGTGAAATTTCCTACATAAATCTAAACTCATTGCACAACACAGGGTTGAGGAATGTACAATTGTGAATGGTAGGATCTAAGCATCATCTGCATCACTTCCACCAACATGTGCCTCATGACTGATCCAATAATTGCTTCCATCCGGACCTGAAACTTTGTACCTGCTCAATAATAGAGATTATCTAAACCACTGCATAAACACTAAAAGAGGACTTCACTTTCATTATATTATCATCAATGTTTTCTCACAACATTTCTACTAACCGTTCAAGGACGGATTTTCCTTCCTTGTACTTCTGGCTTTTTTCATAGGCAGTTTCCTGAAAAACATCATTTGAGTAACTAAGAACTACATAAACACAGGCAAAATACCATGATGTTTGAAGCAGTGGTTCATAATCTTACATATTGCCAACCCACGATCGATCCACAACCCACACAGAAAATGTCGGCCACGGTATGTAACCCAGTCATCATCTGTCTGTCCTCCATTTCGCCAATAGAAACATTCACACTGACAGAGAATAAAAGTTTAAACTGTATCTAAGAAAAGAACCAACTGCAATATTATAATGTGACTACTTTAAAGGTCCAAGAGCCAAGTGGTCATGAATAACTTAACTGTTATGGTTGCCAGTTTTCTTACACATGCTACACACAATAACCGAACAGTTCACAAAACTGATTGCAGTAATGCAATGTTTTTGTCACGCAGTTGTGATTCACATACAATTGTATGATTTCCAATTTGATTAACATATGTTAAATGTACACAAGAGAATTTACCAGTGGACAGTGATGTATATCTTCAAACAAGTTCTTGGACATACAAAATATCAATATTCTCTCTACTGATGGATGATTGTCTTGATACAACAAGCGAATGTTTATTTTTGTTTCGAAGTATTACACAGTGATAAGATGCCCAAAGCAAGGATAACTTACACCTTATTGAAGAGATAAGCTTTCCCATGTCTGCAGTGGAATGTCTGAATATAACAAAGGAAAAAATGATAGTCATATAATTTGTTCTTGTGAAAAAAAACTCAATTCAGAATTGGGGTCCTAGCAATAAAATCACACAAAAAAAATGAAAATATCAAATTTCGGAGAAACTAAACTCTAGCAGCATTTGAAAGGTAGCACTTCATATGACATCTATTAGGTGCCTAGATAAGTGGCACTTATGAACTGACAGAAACAGAGTTATATCTGATATTACTTATAAATGCAGGTAACAAAACTTGAAGATGCATCTATGCAAATGGAACCAAAGTCTGCCTAAACATAACTAAATACACTAGAGGTAACAGGTTGCAACATTTGAAGATGTGAAAGCCGATTGAGGTCTCCCTTGTTCTAGTCAGTAAACAGGAAACTTGAGTGAACACAACCTATACCTGATTATTAAAATGCTACACAAGTTACTCAATGCAATCAGTTTTCTCCAACAATCATAAATACAGTGCAAATTCTAATGGAGAAGAAGAGCAATGTTACAAGTAGGAATACTCTTTGAAAAGTGGCAAGGAGGCCTAAAACTCTATCACATTTATTGGCAACAAAATTTCAAAGAAATCGGATTCAAAATGGCTTTCTACAGTTTCCCTGTGAAATAACCATGTCTCGTCTCAGCAGAAGGTAAAATATCTAAAGGCATTCATCATTTCTCCATACAAAGAGATCCAGAAATTTATCTGCTTTCTTCTCCACCATTTTCATAAAAAAAAAATCAGAAAAAACACAGCAAGTATCAATGTATTATGGTTCAGAAGTAGATAAGAGAGAAACACCACACCTCTCTAGTCACTTCGGTTCATTTACTACAAAAAATTATAAACACACAAATCATAATCAAGATCCCCATGGCTTCAGGGGGGCATAAGTTGCTAAATAAACAGTCTAAAACCACCAAAAGCATGGCATAAGAAGAAATAACCATTTCAAAGATTGTTATAGGAGGAGCGCTTTAAGAAAACAATAGGGTAAAAAGAACAAAAATCTACATATCCTTTAACAAAGAGTAACAAGATCCTCATCTCCACCCAAGACACATAACTACACGTGTACACATGATTAATTTTATCTCATAAGCAGTTAAGAGTAATTGAATACAACTATCGATTGTGCTTGTGACTAAAGGTTTAAAATGTTGTAAAAATGGCTATGGTTTATCAGAATCACGAAGTTATTAAAATGTCTGGTGGTGGTTAACTTGAGGGGTGGATTATTATTTAATAAACCGACTCCGGTTAAGTAAAAAATGAAATTTGGTAAAGCAATAGCCAATGAAAGAAACAGAAAAACATCACACAGCATGAAGATCCATTTGATTTTTGAACAGATGAATGAAGAAGGGGATTGAAAATGTTATACCCAGAAAAGCTATAGAGGAGAGAAAAGAGGGGAATGGATAAAGATGGAACCTTTGAGTAGATGTCATCGTAAAGAGCAAGATGGGTATGACAGTGTTTGCAGCTATAGATCTTCCCTTCCAGATTCACCACAAACAATCTCCCCATTAGTCTGCACAGTAAAGACAATTGGGATAAAGGAGAAAAAGGAACAAGAAGAAGAGGAGAATAATGGTTGAAGATTATTTACCTGTGTTGTGACAATTGCTACAATATAGATGCAAAAGATCAAATAAAATCATGGCCTCAAAAGTGAGATACTAATGTGTATTTGTATTTATTATGTTTTTTTAAAGTTTGTATTTTCATATTTTGTGAAAGGCCACAAGGCATAAGGTTGCTCATTTGTTGGTTGTTATATTTTATTTTATTTTCAAACGTTTATGAATAATATAAAATGGTTGATTCACTCTCATAGTGATTATCAATTTGATAGAATATTCTCTATTTATATTTTTTATTTTTATTTTTATTTTTATATTTATATTTATATTTATATTTTAAAAAAATAAATAATAAATAATAAAAAGGGATAACAATTAAATCAAATATCAAGAAGAAGAGATAAAAAATTATACTTGTTAAGAGAAATAAAAATATGAAAAGAATATATATATTTCAGGTCGATAAACGTTTAATCAACTATTTCGTTTCACGTTTAATAAACTATTTCATATTTTAAAAAATTTAAAGTTAATAACTAATTTTTTAGGAGATGATAGTATATTAATATTAAAAATAAATAAAAAATAGTTTTACTAATTATAATAATAATAAATATTTAAAAAATAAAAAAATAACTGAAATATCTAAAATAATACAATAAAAAAATAATTATAATGAAAAATATTTTTATATATAAGTATAAGATAAATATTAAATTTAGAAATTGAAAGAGGTTAGGTATGTTAATATTTCCAAAAGGCGTTACACCATTTACATTTAAATTGAAATTGAAATTGGTCCGTTGAAAGAGGTTAGGTGGTCATTCAAGTTTTATTTTTAAAATGTTTGGACTGGTTTGGATTTTAGAAAATTAAATGTGATTGAAATGTATATTTAATTTTTTTTAATTAAAACTGTCGTAATGAAATGTGAGTTATGATGGATAAAATTAAGATTAGGTTTTAACTAAAGGGTTTAATTATTAAATAATGCCATTATGAAAAATTTATACTGTGAATTAATGAAAAATGACAATAAGTATGAACTAATTTAGAAATGTGTGAGTTTTTTCCCACTTTTTTACAAGATAACAAAATACCTTTTAATTGTAAAATTCAGTACAAAAGGATACCAAGTATATATTTCAATAGTTAAATTTATAACTAAAATAATTAACTATCAAAATTAAACTTATAAATAAATAAAAGTTAACAATTTTTATTATTATCAAAGTTAAACTTAAATAAATAAAAGTTGATATTTTAAAATAATGTAAAATCTTCTTTATCTCTGGATTATGGAAAGTGATTACGTGATTGACTAAATATACTCAATTGAAGATTCCTATTTTCGTGTAAACTAAGTTATAGTTGGATATCTCACAATAACAATGCTAATACTTTTTCTGTTGGTACCTTGTACCTATTAGATGAATAATTTAAGCAATAAATCATAAGAAACATCACCTTTTTTTAAAAAAAAATAGGGTAGGTCTTAATTATTCATTTATAAAATACTTTCAAGTTAAGTATTACTAGGCTACTTCACATCTCACATAGGCTAATAAGTCAAGTAACAACAATCATTTGCCATCACATGAAAAAAAAAATTATTAAAAAAAATACAAAAAATATGGGGGACTAGATCAAAATCCATATGTTAACAAAAACGATATATAGGTAGACTATACCTGTTAATAAAAGGATTCTCTATGAATAAATCTTAAATTAACCAACTTTTCAGCACATGCATTTCATTCATGAAAAATATGAGTAACCTTAAACTTGATTTTTCCAAAATAATTAAGACAAGTATTTCATCGATTACTAAGCTTCCAAGGAACATTTATCCAACCAATAAACACAACACAAATCAAGACAGAGTCACATTCCAACCAGATATTAGTAAAACCTAACTTTTTGAATTTTGTAATTTTGATGACTAATGTAATTTTGAAAATCATTCAAAAACATACAACAGATACAAACATACATAAAATACGTCCATTATAGGTAACAGTTTTCATATTTTAGGTGTACAAAAAAAATATTAGAGGATAATGGAAAATTTTCATATATAGTAAAGTTATGTTATATATATATATATATAGGTCACTTGTTGAAGGTAGCAATAAAACTGATAGGGCCTTTTCCTGTTACAACAGCTTGAATGGCAAAGATGAGGAAGACGAGCATGGCCAACCGGGAATGCTTGATCTCTGCAAGTTGAAGTCTGGCTTTTTCATCAGGGTCGACGGCCAAACCCAGAGGATCAAAGAACTTGCCTCCTGGGTACAACCTTTTCTCTGGGTCAAGTTCTGCATTTCTTTGAAACTCTATGTATCCTATCACTATCACCTCGATCCATATCAGTGTGCTCAATGAAAATGGAAGTGGAAGTCCCAAGTAAGATGATCCTTCCACCAGCTCTACCTAGTAAACAATTACACACTCTTCACGTAACTCAATCATTTTTACACAACATTTTTAATATACCTAATAACGATCAAGAACAATTTCATAACAGATTCATATATTTAGCAGGGACATTCACTGTTCTATATGATTTTTTTTCTTAAAATTATATAAGAGTCATTTAAAATCTATTACGTGTTGGATATTTCTTTCTCCTAAAATTTATCAATACATATTTAGTCTCGTGCTCAATGCAAAAAGAATCCAAATCTAAAATATTTATCAGTCTTTTTATCGTTGTCTGTTGATATTATTCACACAAAATCAATACAAGTTTATTTTAACTAAATGTCTGGGACTTGTGTGTCGTTTTGTTCGTTTAAGGATGAGAACCTACAAAAAAAACATTATTATACATACGACAAATCAAGTAATCATGTGAAGCTTTATTTTCATCCTTCACGGCCACAAGGGTCTTCGTCCTTCAGCTATATAATCTCATTACACAAATTTTATAGAAAACATTATAATATAAAAATAAACAACAAAAGAGTGAGGGAAATAAAATAATTAATAATGAAAAGAAATAAGAAAGATAATGTCATGAAAAATATATTTTCTTTATTAAAGAATTTTATTTTGTACATTATAAAATCAACAATTTTAACCTACGATATCATTTTTATTGAAAAAACATTAGTTATTACTATATTAATTTTGTTGAATGAGAGTGTAATTTGCTTTAACAATTTTAGTGTATTAAATAAATTTTGTAAAATATTATAATGATTTGTTGAAAATATCTGGTCGCACTATAGTGTCAGTGGATAACAATAAGACACGTCCAAGGTATGTTAGTACGGTATTACGCGGTCACTGACAAGGGGCCATGCTACGTTGTCTGAAACTCATACACCACAATACAACAAAACAGAAACACCATCATCCCACAAAATAAAATAAAAGAATCAACATCTCCATGCAAATTCTATGGTCTTGTCAAAAAAGTTCAGCATCCAAGTTTCCACACGCAGATATCCTACCACTATGTCGTTAACCAAAGGAGAATCAAACAAATCAAAATGTAAAATCAAGCAAAAGAGTAATCAAAGTTCGCAAACACCAAGTGTTTGATAACTTTGGCTGTTAAAAAATGACGCCAAGTTTCTAAAAAATGGCGAAATCCAAAACAGAAAGCAAAAGGGTATTGAAAAGCATAATCAGTTCAAGGAAAGAGACACTAAAACGGTACCTTTCCGGCGTCTTGCCATGCGACTCCGGTGAGAGCCTCAACGGCCAAAGCACCGAGTGCACCCAGCATTGCCCACCTTCCGTGAATGACTTCGCACTCGCGGAACCTCTGAATCCCGAAAACCTCCGTGTAGGGCTGAAACGGCGTCGGTTTGACCTCTGCGACCTCCACCCTTGTTCCTATCACGTCGCCAGCGAGGTTCTTCGCGAGGTTCTGGTCCAGCGAGTCCAGGTCGAACTGCAGGTACTCCGCGGGCCTTGCAAATCCGAACGGGTCGAACCCGCGGTCGCCGATCATGCTTCCGTCGAGCCACTCCGGCGGATCCGCCTTCGGGAACCACACCAGCCGATCGCCGGAGACGGGTTTCACTTTCACTTCCTTTTTCTTTGGCGGCGGCGGCGTCTTCTTGGTGCCGAAGTTGAAGAGCGCGTGGAATCTTCCGGTGTTTAAGGTTGTCGGGGTGTAGAGATGGGTGCCGAAGAGGTATGATGTGGTGGCTGCGATGGCGGCCATGTCGGAGTTTGGAAGAGTAGTGAGGTGTTGTTTATGGGTGGAAAAAGTGTGGGAAAGGGATGTTTATAAATGAATATGGTTAAGTATGGTTTTTCAGTGTGGGGTAAGTTTTGTGATGATGCAGTGAGAAGTTAGTGTGTGAGCATAAAATGTGGCTTATCTCTCAGCCTTATCTGCATGGGTGTTCTTGGATGGTTGGTTGATTGCTGCTTCACATTTATTTTGTGGTCCTAATGGAAAAACACCATTTTTTTACATTCACATCTTGTTGGTTTCTCTTGATTTTTTTTATGTCTGACAATTATTCCTTATTTTCTACTTGCCAAATAAAAAAACTAATACTTGGTTTAGTATGATCCGTACGTGAAATAATCTGAAATCATCATGTATCTATGATCGCAACCAAATTTTTACCTATAGTTTGTGTATGTCATGTGTAGAACATCGTACAATGAGTTTTTGTGATGTGAATTTTCAGTACTTTAGCTTTTGCACTATTCTTAGATGTTATTATGAATACTGTGTTCAAAACACATTCCCAAACATGCACATAGTAGTGGAGTGTGAAGACCCTCTAATAAGTTCTCATATTTAACAAGTCGTGCAGTTTTGTGACTGAAAAATTCATACAGTGAAACATCATGTTGCTCTGGCCAGAGAAAGTTGGGTGCTTATAATAATATTATCAACATTACTTGCATACTCATAATTTAAACTCGAGATTAATGCTTAAATAATTTTCCCTGGGCTATCGAATTAAGTAATTGAATATTAACCCAAATGGTACACTGCTTACGCTATAAGATTCGGTGTATCTAGCTTATGCTTATGCAGGAAATATCAACCACGTCGTTTTAACACGCAGAGTAACAAAAAGGAACAATAAGAAATGGAATAATATGCTATAAATTTGTATGTTACATATAGAATCATGACTGTTTATATACGTAAAGAAGCAAAATAAGCAGTTGTACAGTAAACAAAAAAACGTAACAAAAGAATACAATAAACAGAAACTAACAGAAAAGTAGAAATTAACACTAAATCCAGCTCGGAACAAATGGTTTGAAATATAGTAAGAGATAAAGCTTTGTTATACACATCAGCAAGTTGTAAAGAACAAGAATGCTGTGTGGAGAAATAGCTTCAAATTGTTGGCTTGCTTCTCGTTTCTTTTGGATCATGGTGATGAATAAGCCGCAATGATTTTTTTCTTAAAAAACACATCAGAGTGTGAAAGAGAAAAGGATTTTTTTTTTCTTAACGTGAATTCCTAGGTGATATTGGATGTATCAGTAAAGGCTTCCGACAAACACAAAAGGATGTACAAGGATTTGCCTTTCAAAGACCGGATCAATGTGTCTATAAACTTAGGATACAAGTTACATCTATGGCCAACTTCATAAATTTTTGTATAACAAGAGACTTTTATGTTAAGAAACACTTTTTAAAGGTGATCAAATTCTTATACAAACACACGAAAAATAAACATGTCACGCCTAAAAATCTCAAACCCATAAAGAAACTGACACCTAACATATAAATATACAACATCAGTAAAAACTGTTAAAACAAACTCCAAACAAAAGTATATCAAAGTTTAAAACCTAATAAGATCGCCTCAAAAATCCCAAATACCGATCAGAATTATGTAGTTTTATCATGTAAGTTGCATTGCATTCATGTTAATGTTGCATATGCATAATGCATTTGCTATAGTCTGTTGTCTATATGGGTGGTTCTTTTGTGGGTACTCTTTTCTTCCCATGTTGACGTAACAAGGTAACACAAGCAAAGCTTAATGGACTATGAACTCAGATTTTTTGACAAAATCTGATCACTTGGTCCATGAAGCCCAAATATCAGAATTTAAAATGAAGCCCATGAAGTTCAGAATCTATGCAATAGTGCACGCCCCCACCACCAAGGGCAAATCACAAATATTTTCAAGTTGGTCTTTAAAGTTTTGCACGCTATCAAATTAAATCTAAAACATCATCATATTTATATTAAAAGAATCCCCAATTAATATCTGATAATTATATTTCATGCTTACGACAATTTTAAGTGATGACCAAAACCAAATATTGATTTAATAAAGAGAGAAGAATTTTATAATAACAAGCATAAATTATCAGTACAATATTATTTTACTTCTTTAATAGACTAATTATTTAACCACGTTCACGCATTTAACTTTAAGGAACCAACAAAATTATACTGTAAAATTTAACTATAGAAGGTAACATGGCAAAAGGAAGAGTGACGCTTAAACAGAAAAGTAAATGTTATGTTTTACTCACACACAAACATGAGGTAAAAAGCCTTTACCTCAGCTTAACTCACTCTCACTCTAACATGTGTCATGCATTCTTATAGGCTTATAACTGAGCAAAATACACATGCATGAACAGTGATTACTATTGTTTGAGAATTCAGAATTCACATGTAGAGATCTTGATTGATGAACAGAAAACTGTGGTGAGTGATGTTTATGTTATAAAATATTTGAGAGTGATGATTTTACACGTGTTGGGTGTCGGAGAGTGTCACTGGAAAGTGAAGAATGTTGATGGGCAGAAAGGTTGCAAGGGCCATGCCTAAGTGGAGTAGATGGGGCCATAATCTGTGCATTAAGAAAAAAAGTCAAAACAGGAATTAGAAATGAATACCTCCCACAATGGCTACACATTCAACACTATCATTTTGCAGCTGTGTTTGTTTGCTGCTAATCATGATTTCACCTACAATTTTTCCTCCACATTAATCATTCCCAATGTCACTTCCAAACTGTTACTAATACTCCCAGGTTACTCTCTCTTGCTGTTCATCGTTTTCGGCTACATCATCTACAATAATGCTTACTTCACACTCAACTAATTAATCCCAAAAATTGCCATCATCATCCATCACAAATAATTAAACCTCCCATCTACTTCACAACCATATTCTGTGTTCTTTTTATTTATCATTACTTTGCTGGGTATCATTCTTAATCTTTTATAAATTATATTTATACCAAGAATTTATATAAATATTTCTGATTAACAAAAACAAATGTTAATATTTTTTTTGCCTGTTATGTACGGGGTTTCGAAACTCATAAGTTTCTGGTTTTGACCGATTCATATATTTAAAATGCATTATGACAAGAAGATTAGCGAATTTAAACAATATGAAAATATTAAATAACATGTTTTTAAACATGATTCAAACCTTAATATCACCAAATAATAATGTATCTATCTATCATAAATATATAAATAGTCATAACTTTTAAAAAAATTGTACATCATTGTGTATTAATTTCATTGTGTACTAAATGCTTACTTGAGATTTTGTTCTTCTGACCGAACATGCAAAGAAAATGAGAACTTAATTAGAACTTAAGGTGAATGAATGAGAACAGAAAAAGATAGAGTGAAATAGTTAATCAGGAGAAAGAAAAGAAGCGAGTAGAGAGAAACAAAATAACATATACAAGTTCTATGAATTCTCTTTCATACGAAAACATGTTGCATTCTCTCTTTTTCTGTATTTGTATCCTGATATTACTGTTTATGAAGATGGAAAAGAGGGTATTTGAGTGCATGATAGTCATTTGTTTCAAGTGATTCGATGAGAAAAGCGTGAGAAGTTAAATTATAGAATTCACAAAATTTTAAGAAATTCCATTTTTCTCATTTTTATTTAAATCTAAAATTTACCACGTGGGTTTCATTTCTTGACTAATCGAAGTAATAACAAAATTGAAAATATTAAAATAATATTGTCAACACCTCCAACATAAATAAAAAATAGCAGACAGTATAAAATAAAGTGTCAATATTATAAAAAAAATAGTATTATACTATGTTATTTATCTATTCTCAGTCTTTTTTTATTACACGAGCGTAACAAAATTGCAATTAATATGCGAAATTAAGTGGATTTGGATTAAGTGGCAAGTTTATAATTTGAAACATAATTAACTTAGCTCAACCAACTATATAATAAAAATATTAACTGTCTATTATTTTTTTGTTTTATTATTTTAAGTGTTGCTGTCATGCTATAAAAAATAAAAAAATATTTATTTTTAGATAGTTTTTGTTAAGATCAGCGATAATTTTTTTAATGATTCGATTTTGATAATTAACATAAATAACTAATTAAATTTAATTAATAGTTTATTGTTGTACTGAATAAAAATAATTAAATTTAATTAGTATTATAAGACCTAGAAGTCTCTATATCCAATTCTACCTAATCGACATATTCAAAAATATTAAGATCAAAATAAGATTATAAAATAAGATTATAAGCGCGAAAAAAAGTTAGATAATACATCTTTATTCAAAAGTTAGTTTGTCTATAGTTAAATACTCATTATAAACATATAAATACTTACACCTTTCAAAAAATATATATATTACTATTATATATTTATTGCTTACACGAACATCAAACATTAAATACTTACTCAAAACATTAGAACACTTTCTGCATGTATTATCTCGTACAAGAACTTACAAAGAAATGATAGATTGACTAGAAGAGTAAAAGAGATTAATTTAAATAAGTCATAAAAATAAAAAGAAGAGGTATATCGATCAAAATGAAGGAATAAATTGTTTAGGATTTCTCTAAATCCCTTAATAACAATTATTAAAATAAATTTGTAGCGAAAATTTGAGAAGTAGCAGAGTGAAAATGAGCTCTTTGAAAACGTACGTAAATTGGAGTAGCATTTGGATGGGCTTAATGTTTTGTTAGAATAGGATTAATTATTGAGAATTGGTTTGAAAAGAAGAAAAGGAAAAGTAGAAATGGAGAGGACATGACAGTGGCATTACAGAGATATGATAGTGAGAGATGTGAATGGCATATTAGGATACCATAAAACTACAACTATTACTACTTTTTCATTTTAGTCTCTGTTCCCCCATTTATCTTTGCAACTCAGAACATCATCACTGCTAAACTGTAACCACGTACTTTAAGTCTTTTCAACTTTTAATCACTTTCTTTCTAAATTCATAACCAACTTTATTATTCGTTTAGCCTTCTCAATATGAAAGAATCATTAGAGACCAACAATTTTTCAATTCTTCCAATGTTCTATTAACACTAAATTACCCCGCAATTAATGTGAATCAGCTAATCTAATTATCACTGGTTTAACCAGAAAGTCTTCCAATAACTATTGGTCTTTATTTAAGATTACAAAAGCTAATATTTTTCTAAGATGTAGATGTTTTTGGTTCCTCTGTTTATTGTTCTGTTTTAGCTTTTACGCAAACTCAATTTCTTTGCTTTCAAGGCTAAACTACTTTGCAATCGTTGTTCTGTTTTAGCTTTCAAGTCTAAAGTTTAAACAATACAAAAACAAAAAAACATATTTAATTCAAAATAATATAACAAATTCATAATAAAAATTAAATTAACACTTCATAAAATAAATCTAAAATAGAGATGGATGGTCCAAGATAAATGAGAAATACAAAAGTGTAAAGTAGCTGAAAAGTTTACAAATCACTTCATGTCCCTGTATGATTTTTTGGCACTGCTAATAGTAGTACTTGAGGTACGAATTACTCTACCAAGAGAAGTCTTAACCTGGCATTCTTGTTGAATGGTGCCTGAAATGAAACAATACATATTTTTTTATCTGAAAAATAAAAAATATATATAAAAAAAAGGTTACAATTACACCATAAGGAAAAGAGTAAGAGAAAGAAAAAAAAAAGGTAAAGAAAAGTAATGGATATTTAGTGACAGTAACAGGTGGCATGGCAGTAGCAAAATGCTTGGGTAATTGCAGGCATGTGAAGATGGTATACGTAGATTATTATTATTCCTGAAACATATATAAGAAGTGGCACCACAATAATTCAAATAAAGATTGAAAAGAAAACTAGGGTACACGTGCGAGGACTGACACGTACTATAGCCATTCGTGGGAAAGTGGACACGTGACCATGTTTGCTCACCAGGGACAATCTTTGTTTTCACTATGTGACATCCTTGTCTCGTCGTATTTTTTAATTTTTTAAAAAAAATTGTGAATTCTATAATCTTACCTCATTAAAATGAGGTAAATTCCAGCTTTGTAATTAAATCGATCTGTGTAAAGAATGAAATCCCTTAAACTTTGACATTCATTACCCATTAAAACTTAAATATATAAGAACAAATTACAATAATACACTAATTTCTGATCTATCCAAACATTAACATTTGAAAAATAAGACTTGAAACAATTAGGAAATTACATATACATCAATAATTATACGTTTAGTTACATATATTAATTAATTCTTTTGTCTATAAAGATTTGAGGATGAAGATGACATAAAAAAGAATATGAATAATAGATAGAATTACGAAAGATATCATATCCTAAAATTAGAAGGAAATATGAGTTGGATTAAATGGGAAGTGAAAGTAGAACTCAAATTTACGTAACTTGGTATTATTACTTTTTTTTTATTTTGACTCAAATTCACATATTTAGTTAGATTCAATTAAGTTAGATCTAATATCAAATAGACAAAAGTATGAAAAAAAAAATTTAAAAAAATTATGATTAAATTTATTATAACCTCGATATTATATGAATATAAAGAAAGAAAATCGCAATTATTTTTTCTGATATTATAAAATTTATACTCTTTTTAATTTTTAAATAAACTATCTCTTTTTTATTTAATAAAATAATACTCTATCTTTTTAGTTTTAAAATAAATACTAACTGTTCCATGTTTTTAATAAATCATATTCATCTTGTTTTTTTTTTAACAAACTAAACTCGTTTTTTATTATTTTATTAAAAATTTAAAATATTTATTAAAAAAAAATAATTAGATTATGAATATTAAAAATAAATTTTAGAATATAAAATTTTAAAAAATATATAGAAAAAAATGAATGATTTAACTATATTAAATTTATTTTCATCTTTATTAAAATGTCTTATAGTTTCACAAGTAAAATTAGTCTTTGACTTTCCGTCGTCACTCTCACTCCGCCACAACCGTCGCGTTCAATTCCAAATTGGCCATTAACGAGAAGCAGTTAGGAAATTTCACCGATTTCTGGTGTCGATGATTTCTGAACACAGGAACGTAAATTT
>Ga0123342_1000335_pt1 | contig 71044 bp, 32 predicted proteins | sample Turbeawhitnodule_FD_89960 | JGI IMG/M metagenome (GOLD analysis project Ga0123342, IMG submission 89960) | Root nodule microbial communities of legume samples collected from Mexico - Turtle bean Mexico white nodule | ecosystem: Host-associated > Plants > Roots > Nodule | place: Mexico: Nepantla... | reverse complement strand
TGGTGAGTTCTTGTCTTAGAACAATGATCCAACTCTAAGAAAAGTGCCTCTATAATGTCAAACTCAAGGTGATTCCTAAGAAGGTCAAGAACCTTTCTCTATATGGCTATTGGAATCACATCATAGTCTCTTGTGTAGCCTTTCCTACACTCCTTTTTAGTGAGTTGACCTCACCTCTTAATCTTCCAAATCTATTTTTTCCACTTCAAATTCAGAGTATTTTGCATCCATTTCCAACAACTCCCGCAACTCCATACAAAATTACAAATAAATACAATACTAGAAGAAAAGAATATTATCAACTTATATGATCTGATCTTCATCTTATGAAAAATAGTTCTATGTGTTTTTTTATTTATTTAAACACCTAATCATAATTATAAGGTATTGAACTTTTTAATAAATTGAATATTTGTTTTTTAAGAAGTTGTTATTATTATATGTAAATAGTTTGTTAATTACATTGGAAATATTGATGTGACACATATTTCAATAATAATAAGGAAAATATTAGGAGTTAATGATTTCTGTAGTCATAATAGAAAAATATCACAAAATATATTTTAGCATTTGTAATAGAAATCATTTACTAGAGTTCTTAAAAATAAAATTCATTTGAATTGCTTAAATTTAAAGAGACTTGCTTATATAAGTTATTTTATTTTATATATAGGATTTTTTTTTTTGGAACAATTCAGGTGTTTAAGACCCACATTAAAATAATAATTTTATTTTAAGTAATTTTTATAAACAATTTGAATTGGAATTTTTTTCTTAGGTGCTTATAACTTATTTATAATTCATATACATTTTGAGTAGGTGGGAAGGTTAAGTCCTAAGAGTAAAAACAAGAAAATGGACTAGGAGGGTTACTATTACTTAAGTAAACATAAACCTTAGCATTAATATGTTATCTTTCTTATTATTAAAAAAATTATTTTCCCAAGTTCAATTTATTTTTCCTAACGATAGAAAATTATTCAACAATATGTACCTCCTTCTCCTACATACTTTATGTTTTTCATTCACTTCATATCTAACATTTTATTTACTTAATTAGTCCAATATCAAATGTTGTGTACTATTTTTAGTAATGATTTAGTAGTCTAATATTAAATGTTATTTATGTATGTGATTATCTACTATATTTATATACTACAACAAAATAATTAAATAAAAACTAATTTTAGAGATAAAAAAATAATTAATTGTTATATTGACTAAATTAGAGACCATTTTAGATATTAAAAAAATATTTCTAAATTAGTTTCTATTATTGTTAAATGTTTTTAAATTGGTATCTAGTTAGCTACCAAGACTTTTGCTACCAAGTTTAGAATCTAAATAATTGATAGTTAAAATCTTGCTAACTAATTAGAGACAAATTTAGAAACCAAAAATTACTTTAGTCTCTAAAATGGTATCTAATTTAGTCAATATAACAACTAATTATTTTTTATCTCTATAATTTATTTCTATTTAACGAGTTTTCTTGTAATGATATCTATAGTAAGTTTCATTAAAATGTAGGTTGATTCATGTAATTTTTCATAATGAGATAGGTAAAAACGCATTTCATCTTAAAAATATAAAGATATATGTTACTTATGTTTCACTTTTTTAAAATACATTTATTTCTTGAAAATACATAAAATCTTTTCAAATCTTATTATTAGATATTTTATAAATCATTTAAAATCTAAATTATAAAATCCTAACCATAAAAGTCTTTTATTTTTTTTTAAATCATTTCATTCTTACAAAAGCTGTTATATCTAAATTTTTTTATCAAAATATTTAGTATTTTACCACACTTAAGAGATTAAAAAATCTTTTGTTTTTATCTACAGTCATGTTGATTTTTAATGCAAGGTTCGAACACACTAATTTAAAACCCTAATGCCCATATTTATCTTAAGCAAGTTTAAGACCCAGCTACTGGGATACATGCCAGATAAATGGCCTTTTTTGAGACCCAATTACTGGAAAAGATAAAATAAAGGCCCAACTACAATTGCTTTAGTTATATTTTCATCATCTGTTTCTTTTTTTTCTTGTTCTTGCTGAGAGTGAAAAGTTAATTAGACTTCATTAAATTTTTAGTTCTCATAATTCACTGTTACTCTTAATATTATTATTATTATTATTATTATTTTATTTTATTTTACATACTAAACATCAAACATCATTAATATTTATAATATTCTTTATCTTAATCTGATCACCATACAACTCTTAAAAGTTTGAGATGTCGAACTTTTAAAAATCTTCTTTACTTTAATCACTTGCATTAAATTTTTTTGTTGTTTTTAATTATCAGTATCGAGTCTCTAAACTTATTAGTAAAGAAGAACGTATGTTGTTTCACCTTGATTTATATATATTGATTAAGGAAAATAAATAAATGTATGGTAAGTTTAAAAACAAAAGAATTTGAAACATATATACATTTGTAATCCCGTTATCATAATCAATTCCAAAACAACAAAACTTGTCCAATGTCGACAATTCTAGCATTTATAAAAAACTTAAAGAACTACATGCATTTTATCATGCGGCAAGAGGATCATTACGGTGTTCATATATATATATATATATATATATATATTTAGAAAATAAAAAATGTGTGTATAGTTAGTTACATGTGAATCATTGAGACAGGTGTGAGATTGTGGTGGACCATCAGCGATGCATGGTGGTATATACCTTAAAATGATCGCTCATTGCTTATGTATGCATGTCTGCCAAAAAAGCTTTGCATCTAATTAGGTTGCGTTGTGTTACATGCATCTTCTCCAAGTTTCTGTGCATTGTTTTGGAACCGAATCAGACACCTTCTTCTTCTTCTCCGGAGATATATTAATATATTATTGTAGTGATTTTTATATTGTTTTAGTTTGGTACACTGAAGCACATATTCTGAGAGAGCGTGACACATGGTGATCTCCATTACCACTCTTCTTCTTCATGAACACAATAATGTAGAGAGAGGGTTTCCCGCAAGGAATTTTGGATGAGTAATAGGACCACACCATCTCTACCCTTCCCATGCCACACTCAAATCTTCCACCATCTATAACCTAATTTTTATCATCCTTATTCTCCAATGTATTCGCCAAGTCCAACAACTATGGATCCAATATATCAGGAACCCTCACTTCATTAGACTATGCTTCACAAAACTGAAAAAAAAAAACCTAAAATAGTTCAAAAACTAGAAAAAATTTAAAAAAACTAATTAAGAATTAATCTTTACACTACAAATTATTAAATAAAAATTAGTTTTAAAAAAAAGTAATAATTAAACAGTATATTCATTAAATTATATATTATTTTAGAAATTAAATTATTTTATATTCAAAATAATTTATATTATTAATAAATAAATTTTAGATTTATATTTAATAAGTTACCTGTTTTAGTTACTAATTTTGGAATCTAAACACTAAGAAAATCATGAAATAAAAACCAATTTTAGATACCAGAAATGATTAGTTGCTATAGTGACCAAAATTAGAGATCATTTAGAAACTAAAAAAAACTTTTGGTTTCTAAAGTAGTTTTTATTATTGTTAAATAGTTTTTAAATTGGTATCTAATTAACTACCAATGTTTTAACTACCAATTATTTAGATTCTAAATTTGGTAGAAAAACCTATTATATAACAATTTAGAAAGCATTTAACAATAATAAAAACTAATTTAGAAACCAAAAGTTTTTTTAATTTTTAAAATGGTCTATAATTTAGTTGCTATAACAACTAATTATTATTTTTCTCTAAAATTAATTTCTATTTCATATTTTCTTGTAGTGAAATAATTGGTATGTTAAATTTTGATAGTTAATTAAATATTAATTTAGAAACTATTTATTAATAATATAAATTATTTTAGATATAAATAATTTTTTTTAAACAACTAATTATATTTTTATAAATTTACGTTGTTAGTAATTATTAAATTAATTTATGAATTATATATTTATTTGTGCAATAATTCAAAATATTTTAATAATATCTACCTCACTTAAAAGGATAAATTTAAGTGTAAAAAATTAATAACTATCATAAGGATAAAAAAAACGTTAAAAAGTAAGACAATAGTGTTTCAAAACCTCTACTAAAAACTTATTAAATAAAAATAATTAATTAATATATAAAATAAATTAAATATTATTTTATATATTAAAAATTATCAATATCTAAATTAATTTTTATTATTAATAAATAATTTATAAATTAACATTTAATTATATATCAAAATTTTAATTATTAATTATTTAAATTTTAAAATTGATAGTTAAAATCTTAGTAGTTAATAAAATTATTTATTAATAATAAAAACTATTTTATATATAATTAATTTTGTTTTCTCTAAAATAATATCTAATTTAATTAAAAAGAATTATTTTTAAAATTAATTTTTATTTAATATTTTTTTTATAATAAATTTAAAATATAAAATACTTCGTAATTTTTTTTATATATATATATATATATATATATATATATATATATTTATGTAACACTAGTTGTAAAACTGAACAAGCTTTCAGGAAGTACAAAAATTAAGAACTAAAATTACTTTAACCAACATAGCAATTGAAACTTTCCTAATCCTTGAATGTTATTAGAGGCATTGCGATTAACTTACATATCCAACAATTTTGCAAGCTCCAGAAAAAAATGGATATTTGCTTGGTACAAAGTATGGTTCATTTAATTTAAAATTTGTTCTCTACAGCTATAACTAGGACAACAATATTGCGTTTTCTGAGATGTTCATGATTACATAGTAAGCACTGCGTCACCTTTTTTTTCTGCAATTATCTTGAAATTTTGCAATTGCAGAGTGGCAACCACAATTTCAAACCTTGTTGACAGGTGTAACGCTATGCATGCTACAAGACATAGCTAGTAAGATTTAGCTAACTCTGTGTATGCACTGGACCACTGCATAAAGATTTAGCCAACTTTTGCTGATGTTCATATTTAACTTTGCTAGCTGTTGCAGGCAAAATTCGTGTGCTGTGGTATTTGCATGCAAAATGTGACTCGACTCGGTTTCTCATGCACACGTATCCAACCAACATTCATTGATTATTATGTTATTTTATAGATAAAATAAATCGTGTTCAAAATTAAATGCTTATCTTTTATATCTGTTCAAAGTTTTTAACAAAAATTAATAATTCATACCAATAATTTTAGTTAAAAAAAAAGAGCTTTCATCCGCGATTCTTATGCTGCAAACCCTGTTTCTTGTCACCGAATTTTGTTTACTTATAAATTATGTTTGTCCTTAAACTTTGATTGCAAACGTTGTCGTGTAAATGATATCATGGGAAGTGTAAGGTCCATGAAGTGGTTCCCAAATTCATCTAGGGCCAGGAACAAAAATTGTGGTTAGGGAGAAAGGTTTGAGACTAAATTTAGCTACGTGTGTGTGTGGACTAAGTGCAGAAGCAGTGAGATTCATGAACTTCTCGAAAGAGGGGACGTCAAGTACTGTGACATCAGCAGTTATCTGTTTATCGTGGGGGAAAGAGCTTACGTTAGACTTTGTTTACAGGAATCTTTTTGGATGATTTATTTTGTTTTTCTTGGAGATTCTTCTTGTACTAGAAATCAAGTAAATTTAATCAACAAAACCTTTCTCTTATAAATTGATTTTATAAACATAAGTTAAATTTAAATTCATTTCATAATATAACGTCTATTTTAGCAAGATTTAATGAATTTATAATGACATCAATTACTAGGTAATTATCAGATTATTCATGAATTTCTAATGTAAACATGAAATATATATGTTTCGAGATTAAAAAATTGTGTTTGAAATCTTACAATCATTGAGATAATATTAAATACCAATTTATTAAAATAAGTTACACTTAAATTGATTTAGTAGTTTTGAATTATATTAGAACTATATTTGTAAAACGAAGTTGTTTAGATATTTTTATTTTACAAATACTTAAAAAACTTAATTTATTTAAGTTAAAGATTAGTTTATAAAAAAAAATTAGTGTTTTCTTTTTTAAGGTATTTTATACAGAAGTCGTTTAAACATGCTATAAACTATTAAAATTTTAAATGTTTATCAATTTGATATTTTTAATAAAAGACAATAGTTATTTTAGGCTGTTGAACACTACAAGCAAACAATAAGAAGTAAGGTTGTTGATTTCACGTGAAATTGGCTTATAATGGGCCGTTATTACGCCTATTTAAGATAGATAATATTTAATTAAGCGTGAAATTATATATATATATATATATATATATATATATAATTAGATAATATTTAATACTTTTGTGTAGAATTAGAACATTTTTACAAATGAGAGTTAAAACAAGAATAAAATAATATAATTAATAAATCCATTTCTGTGAGCAATATATCTTTAATCAATTTTTTTTCTGCGTCATCATGATCATGAGAAGATTTCTTTATCTAAAAAATTTTACGTCTTGATCTATTTCATCACTCTTTTTATCTACTTTATCAATAACATGAATTGATTTTTTTTTCTTAAAAACTTTGTCTTTAAATCATATTAGTCAAATATTTTATTTTTCATTAGGGGTGACAATATGGGCAGGTTATACGGGTTGGTCTGCAATTCGTTACAAAAAAGTGCGGAGCGAACTTATTAATCTAGTCTGCTGACTTGCTTTGTCAACCCACAACCCACACAGACAGCGGGGTAGATTGGTGCGCTCGAAAGATATCTCGCTCAAGCGAGTAAGCGTAGAAAATTCTCGCTCAAGCGAGATGATTCTCACTCAAGCAAAAAAAAACGTTGAAAAAATTGAATTTCCTACAGAGAATCTCACTCAAGCGAGAAAGTTTTGCAAAAAAAAAAATCTCTCAAAGGCACCGACCCGAGTTCCTATATGTCTCCTAGTTATTTGAATTTTGTTTTATTTTTCTGTTTATGTTTTCATTTTCTATTTTTTGATTATTTTGTTTATTTGCTTATTTGGTTATTTTATAGTTTTAATAAATTTGTTGTTTTGTTAGTTTTATGTCGTGAATTAAATTTCTTGAATAAATTTATGATTTAATTTGTTTGTTTTCTAGTTTTTTTATTGCAAATAAAAGGAACTAGAATATTAATTTTGAATTGTGGAAAAAAAAGGAATTTGTATTTAAATGTTAAATAGTGAGATGAATTAGACATAGGTTAGAAAATAAAATATGATTGAGAATGTAGTCGAAATTGTGATACACGAAAATTTAAGAAGATGATTGATTAGGACAGAGAATGACAAAACAAAAAGGAATGAGAACAATTAAAAAAAGTGAGTGTGTGAACCTTAAACAGTTTTGAGAGTTTTTGCTAATGAATTGACAATTGTGGTTGCTTAATTTTTATTTTTGTTACATTATAAAATAACATGAAGATTATTGAGGCATTTGTTTGTTTTAATTAGGAACCTAGGGTCAAATAGTCAACCTTTATCTTATTAGAATTCTAATTTTTTATATATCCCTTTTGGGCTTAACCTTTGATGATATATTTTCCTACCCTGTAGCTTGTTTAAGGAAGGAGGACATAGATGCAATACATATAGAAAAGGGAATGGTTGGTTTAGATCGTTGAAAGTTCAAAAAGTTGAAAATAGGAAAAATCTATTCCTATTGATGAAAAAAAATAAAATTGAAAATCATAAAAAGGTAGAAAGAAAAATGAGGAAAAGTGAGAACTCAAAAGAAAATGGTGATTAGATAACATATATGTTCTCTATAATTGGATCGTAGGTATGTTCTTCTTCTTTAAGATGTGCATTTTGTTATCTAAGAAAAACCAACATTTTTTGGAAGCCCAACCTCGTTACAACCCTAGAAAAGATATCAAGATTCATGTTTCTAATATGTTTGTGATTTGAAGATGAAATGAAAAGCAACTGTGATTTGTTATGATTCAGTGAACATAGAGAGAAACACTTACCCGTGAGCATATGAGAAGATATTCCTTGATTAATTGTCATTTATTTGTTTTGACTTGATCTTGGAAGTTGATTGTGTCTATATTTTTCTATATTTGAATTTGGAAGCATCATAAGTTTCTGATTTGATCTATTATTTAGTGAATTAAGCTGTTTGATATTTAAATTCAAATATATTCATTTACTTTGCTTGAAGACAAACAAGATTCTAAGTTGGGGAGGGTGATAAGTGCCTTATTAAGTAATATTTAATATTAAAATATAGACACTTATGAGTATTAATTGCTAGTTTACATATAAAAATAATCCCTAATTTATGAATTTATACCTTTTTACAATTTTTTATGATCTTTATTTGAATAAAAGCATTTTATTCCCAAATTTGGTGTTAGTTACAGGTTTCTAGGGAAGATTGGAGATTTGAATTAAAGAGTTATGATTTGAGCTAAAAAGAGAAAGCTGGAAGGTCCCAGAATAGAGAAAAGTGTAAAAAAAACCAATTTTGCAACAAGAGATTCTCGCTCAAGCAAGAATCCTCCAAAATAGTTTTCGAAAACCAACGCCTTTCTCGCTCAACCGAGAATGCGTTAGACTTATTAGGCCTTTTTTATGTTTTATTCCTTAACCTATCAACGCGATATAGGAAGCAACCTAACCCTAGAAAATTAGGTTAAATAAGGTGCTAGAGGCTCAACCCTAGTGTACTAAATTGAGAGAAAAACACCATAGAGTGAATTGTAACCCAATTGGGAGAATGGAAGGTGCTAAAAGTATGCATGGCTAACTCTACCATTTGGGATTGAGAGTAATCTACTCGAAGTCTTATGTATTGAGGTCATATCATATATATTAATATTCAGTTCTTGATTGATTATTGATATTGTTGTTTTACTTCTAAATTTTCGTGACAAATTGAGAATCTTAAATCTGAATGGAAAGTATTTTTATGGTTCTGACCTAAACAAAAACATTTAACATATTTGAGTGTTAGGAATAAACTTGAAATGTTAATTGCTATTAACGTCTAAACTTCGTTCTAAGTTGTTCTTATAATTATGCGAATGATCGATAGTTAAGAAACATTCTTAAGGATTTTATATGCGAGGAATCCATATAAATGACTTTTATATGGGCATCATTTTCAATCAAAGAACTTAATATTAACATGCTAATCAAAATACATTAGAGTGAGAGAGATGAAACCTAATCTTATTTTTCTAACTTGAAGCAATTAATTCTTTGTCTGTTTTCTTATTAATCATTGTCAACACAATCACTTCAACACTCTTTTTAATTGTTTTGTTTCATATTTAGCGATTATTGTACTTGATAATTCATTGTTCCCTTGTGGGATTGATATCCGTCCTTAGGGACAAATTATTACTTCTGACAACATGATGCATTTATTGTAATAAGTCATCACCCAACCAAGAAATAATTAATTAATTACGACAAGAAATCACCAAGGATTTAAGACAGCAGTTGCAGAAAAAATTTGATGAGCAATTGTCTCAGCAGTAGCAGAAGGAGTTTATAGAGCATCTCTAGACCTTAGGTCTATCACATCAGGTTCCATCTTAGCCTGCTTAGCCGCTTGTGGTTCCCACATTTAATATCACAAAGGGGAGTTGAGTAGCTCCTACAATATCTGGGGATGACATTGGCCAGATAAACCATTGCAAGCTACTTCTATACCACGGTTTCACTCCTTGGGTGGTGGCCATAGGGAAACTGCTTGAAGGGGTCACTACCTTACAAAATTTGGCTCTACCCTCTGATGTGGTCAAGGTGACGATGGATAAAGTACGGGTTGTTGAAGCTCCTGTTCCTTTGCCTATAGACGAGGCAAGGACTGTGACCGAGGCATTTCAAATATTCGTAGGTTGGCCCAGACACCTTATTCGACTTCGGAACCCTAGTAAGAAATTAATTTGTAATTATTAATTTATATTTATGTATTATATTTAATTTAATACAAATTTTCTTTATTTTGTAGGAACCACGTCGAATACCAAGTCCGCAAATTAAGAAGCATGTGCTTTCCATTGACGATCCTATAGCCTTTTTATTACATATTGCTACAACTATATGTTCAGACTCAATGGAGGTTACATGGGATGACACTGTTTTTGGAAGAAAGAGTAACGTACCTCTATACATATACATGATGAATCTCTTTGAGTTTTCAAATGGAAAGTAGAATCTTAATATGTTTTTTATAATGTAAGTTTCTTCCACAAATATGTTTATTTACTTTATTATATTAAATTATTGATTATGCTTTAACTAATTACTTGTAGGTATTCGTCTGGAGTTTCTATTAATGAGGGGAAACAAGATGTCTATGGATTCTTGGATCCCCAATTAATTAATCAAACTGGAACTCAGAAAGTTCAAACTTAGTCATACATCACCAAGTCTTTAATTTCAGGGAAAAAAATATTGTGCCCCTTATATTAATGAGTAAGTTTAATTAATATAAGTCGTCAATTACTAGTATTTAATTTTTAAAATTTTTAGTAATTGTTTCATGGATGATGCAGGGGTCATCGACAATTACATGTGTTATCCATAATTGATAGCACTGTTGTGTGGTTCTTTTCACTACACAATAAGTCATCCACATATCTCAAGCAAATAGTTGATGAGTAATTACATCATCAACTTACCTGCATATAATACTTAAACGTCTACTAACAAGTTTTTTTTTCTTCTGTTAATCAGGGCATGTCGTGGATATAGCATACTCAAGGGTCGACACAATGCAAATTGTCAAAAGATGACATAGTTAAACCTATAGGTTTGTAATTTTCTAGCTTTCTATCTTCATTATTTGTCAAAATACTAATATTAAATTTTAATTAATATTAATTTGTAGTGTAATAAACAACCGGGAGGGTATGAGTGTGCCTACTATGTTATGCAATGTATGACTACCATTATAAGACTTGACATTAAAGGAAGTGGGAGCAAGTAACAATATTTAAATTATTGTTTATAATAAACTATATGTACTTTAACACTAATTTAAACTTATTTTGTATTGCATTATTTTATGGATGCTCAACCATTAAGGCCACATATTTCATTAGGTTCTATAATTCTAGGATATTTAATGAATAGTATATAGGTTTAATTAATATAACATGGTTCTAATGTATAGGAAATTAGCTAAATAGATAGGAGTAGATAGGAATATATATTGTTGGATTTAAATTATTTATCAATATATATATGATTTGATTATATTTGAAGAATGTGTATCTGGCTTTCTGAATTATTATTGCATATCTCGCTGAACTTTTAAATGAACAGGTTAATTAAGAGGAGGAAACACATAAAACAAATTGAACTAAAAAAAAAGTTGTCATCATAGACTGCGGTTATAGTCAGAACCGAAGTCCATGAGCCAAGATAACCATAGTTTATGGGAGAGACCATGCAAGCAGAGAGCTTAGCCCAACGATTCTTGTAATAACTATCACCTATATCCTTATCTAAGTATATTAAAATATTATATTATGTAAAAGACTATGGTTTTAAAATCGGTGACTTTAAGTCAAAACTCACATGATGCATTTAGCATTGTTCTTACTAATTTTTCAAGATATCTGTTTTTTCTTTCAACTAGGTGTTTGGTTTAGAAAAATTGTAAGATAGCATTATTTTCACAAAAACTTCCAAAACACTCATTTTGAAACTCTTCACCATCACTACTGTAGAATTAGTCTTTAACGACGGATAGAAAAAGTATTTGAAGATTGTTTTATAACTGTTGTTAATTAGGATGTTGTTATAAATCAACAACTTTTAACGACAATTATAAAACGTCGTTATAAAACAACATTAACGCCACTTGTCTAAAAAAGTTGTTGTTAATTTAACAAATAAGTAGGCAAAAAAATGTAAAAAATCATATTTATAACGATGGTTATATCAGGGAATCTTTGTTTAAGTTATATATGCTAGAGTTTTAAATACAGTTCACATAGAGAACTGTCTTTAAAAGTAAGTTGTTCTGAAATTTTTTTGAGCTGTGTGTGCTTTTTTTAAGTCGGTTTTGGTTTGAAATCGTCCTTAAAAGTGTTTTTTTTGTTCTTAAAATTTGTATATTACTATAAATATGCTTTAGTCATGCATAATATATCAAATTTTCATAACAATAATGCATATAATATCATATTTTAAATATAAAAGACTACAATAATTAATTAAGTACATATAACATTCTATAAAAAGTTCTATAATATATGAAAAAGTTTTACAAAAAAACTTAAAATGTTATTCTAATTATTTATCTATCCAAAGGCATTATACATGGTTACAAAATATTTTGACCTTGTTGTCTTCACATACTTCAATGCTTTCGAATATAGCGGTTGTGGATCATTGAAAAACTGTGACATGAATTGATTGAAAAAGTGTGACGTTTGAATTTTTTTTTAATTAGTGCATAAATAACAAACCCCAAATTTTGAAATGTTTGTGTATTGAGGTATTACCTGATCTCAACCTCCATTAATTCTAGCTCGCACAATAGTTGACATCCACTACATTACATAGTAACCACACTCACAATTTCCATATTGCTTATTGCACTTCAACTTAAAATAAATGTTATTAAATGAATGAATAAATGAGACACATTAGAGTGAATAAACAAATATACTTTAAATACCTTAAGGTGCATCCAAGTAAATTTTTTTGTGTTTGCACTTCCTCTCCCACTTAAAATTTTATATTTAGAATGAGCACTGAAATAATAAGATTTCATGTTAGAACACATAACATTATTTAATGTATAAGTAATAATAGATGTTAAATTAAATTGCCTAACCTATCTATAATGTGTTTAAAAAAGTTAGGAGGTTTCTTATGCAAGGAGCAAAACCATGCAGCGGTATAATCTAAACAAATATGATCAGTAATTGCCAATGACGCCTACATAACAAATTAGTTAGTTTTTCTTATTTCAATAATTTAGTATAACTTTTTTAATGAATATGGACTTACTCATGAATATACAAAGCAATATAAATTTGTTTTCCTCTATACTTTAAAGCAGTGGTGATGTATGTTTGTGTTTATGACTTTTTGTTACTAGTGATTGAATGGATTGAGGGTCTAAAAACCTCACATGTATCTTGTTTCCCCTCATTGAAGCATAATCCATAAATATACCTAAATTTAAATAAGTTATTAGTAATATATAATAAATAAAACAACATGTAATGCCTCTGCTACAATTGTCATCTCTGAAGTCGGCACAGGAACTGCAATATCACAATAAAGGGCCTTCTCCACCGTGACCTTTATCAAATTAGAAGGAAAAGGCACATTGTGACCCCTTCATAACACTTGCCTAGGGTCACGAATCGAGAGGAAGAATTATAATCAACATACAAGTCACTTTGGCTAGTTGAGCCAAAGTCACCCCCTGATGGATCAACCACTGAACAACTCTATTTAGTGTTGACTCTCTTAATAGAAGGCAAGTCATGTTGTATCATAACAGGTGGTTGCTGCGAGAGTCTTAAAACCTCCAACTACTTTTCAAACTCCCTATCCATCAGCTTATCAAACTCCTTCATTAAGTTTTCTTTATGTACCTCATGCGAGTGACCTCATCCTTTATCCGTAATTGTAGCAAATACTCTTGGTTAGGTTCACTAAACGAATGTTCCTTGCATTGTGATTAACGTCCAAAGTATTAGAGAATCCCCACACCATATCTAGCAACACAAACACGTCTAGGGTGCTCAAATCGTCTGATAGCAACAATAAGAATATCCTCGCAACCATAAGGATTAAAAGTCCCTTATGTTGTTTGCTTAACAAGAGAATCCAACAACAAATGAAAAGAAATTGTCACACTTCAACACACATATTGAATTTAAAATAACACAAAAAAACATATATCTTACAATTCGTTCAACTATTCGTCGTGATTCCTCAAAAGTCATGCCCCCTAATGCTTTAGACGAGACAATAAGTGTGGGGTCTAATTATGTGCCTAATTGGATTGTGTTTTCTTCCGACCACCGTATCATCAACATTCAAAAGTTAATAACACGTTAATATAAAACTACATCTAAATAAAACAAGTTTCTACAATTATGTTCAATTTTCTACACTAAATATGTAAGTTGTTGTCAATTTTGATTTAAATTGATGAAACTTGACAGCCACTGAATATGGAACCTTTGTTCTCAATGTTTCCACATTCAGGATATTATAAGGCGTCTACATTTCGCATTCGAGATAACTAGTTCATAACAAACGTAAACAAACTTTATATTGAACAAAGTAAAAAAAAAAAAAAAAAAATTTTAAATTGAATAAAATAAAAAAAATTAAAAACTAAAATAACAATAAAAAAAAAAAAACAAAATTTAAATTGAAAAAAAAAAAAAAAAAAAAAAAAAAACTTCAAATTGAACAAAGTAAAAACAATTACATACTAAAATATCTTGCCAAATCATGTTTCTATCGTGTTTGGTGATGTTATCCCTAGGAGTTAAGATAAAGATCCTTTAACGAGCAACTACTACGAGATAACTGCTAAAATTCTCTGAATTTTACCCACTAGCGACGCCAATGTTAACATCAATAGTTAATGACATCTTTTACCTCTATTTATCTTGATAGACATAGTCTTTAATCTAGTAGGTCCTTTACCAATTCTTGAACGAGGAACTTCATCATCAACCATATTCCTGTTGTCAAACGAATACGATAAGAATTTAAAATATGAAACATAATAAAAATTATATAATGTAAAATAAACCTAAAACACATGAAGATACAAATATATATATTCCTTTGACATGATCATTTTGAGTTGCATGTACAACATCGGCAACATCCACGTACTCTTCATTGATCGTCATTCTTGTAAGTGATTCAATCTCACAAATTTCATTATTTGGTTTTTCATCTTCTAGGTCATTATGTTGTTGTTTTTTTCCAAGTGGCACAACAAACCAGTTTTCAGGCGTAGGACCTTGGATATAGAAAAACTTGGGAAGCTTGATATGCCATTATGAATGGTTCGTCATGATAACCTATCTTTTGAAAGTCAGCAAAAGTCATTTTTTGATTCATTAACTTTCACACAAGTCTTATTGTCTATACACTTGCATTTGAAAACAGGTATAGTAAACTTGGTATAATTAACTTCCCAAATCTCTACTATGACACCATAATAAGGCATTCATCCCACAACAGCATTTTAATCTTTTGAAGTTGAAAACTACACTACCTCTACCTCCAAAGTGGCTCCACTATTTTGCATTGTACTCTTAGCATCTCGAGACTTTGTGTAAAACAAACAACCATTTACTTCATATCCAGAACAACATAAAACATCAAACTTTAGACAACTTGCAAGCAAAATTAATGTTTCAAATGTTGATGGATCATTCACGAGTTGTTCCTTAAACCATGACATGAAAGTATTGTTATGCTCAATTAACACCAATTTTTTTTATTGCCTTGGATTCTTATAATTGACAATGTCTTTGTGTGCATCTAAGTATGGTAACACCTCATCAGTGTTATTCAGGATATACAAATGTGCTTGTAGAACCTCTTTTGTAGATTTTCTTATGACTTGTACACCTTTTGAATATTTACTTATCAATTTATGAGAGTGCCAACATTTTTCACGGACTCCTATATATTTTGCTTTTAACATGTACTCGGAACAAAACTCAATAGCTTATTCTTAAATGTATCTATCAATAATGGAAGCTTCTGGACGACATTGTTTCTTGACATATCCCTTCAAAATCTTCATGTAAGTTCAACTAGATACATCTACCGCATATAAACTAGCCCACACAATCTAATTTTTCTTACAATATGAACAACTAAATGTACCATGATAAAAAAAAAAAAGATGGAGAAAAAACATCTCGAGTTAACACAAGATAAAAATAATTTCTTCTTCAAATTCATCCAACTTTTGAGGGTCAATCTATTTACTACATATTGAATTTAAAAATAAACATAGTCTAGTGATTGTATGCCTAACATTTTTTGGTGAGATTCCACAAATACCCATCGGTAGTAATTGTTGCACTAGAACATGACAATCATAAGACTTTAAGCCAATTAGTTTCAAATCATTTATAGATACAAGACTTTTAACATTTGAATAGTAGCTTTGTGGTACCTTAACACCTTTAAGACATCACAAAAACTTGATTTCTCTTTCTTTGACAAAGTGTAGCACACTGCAGGCAAGTATGTACATTTACCAACTTCTCACGGTGCCAATTCTTCTCATATATTCATTTCAATTAAATTCAGATGTGCATTCACGACATCCTCCACTTTGCCTTTAATGTTTATAAGTGTTTTGATTAAGCTGTCACACACATTCTTTTCTACGTGCATTACATCTATACAATGTCTCACATCTAACTTACACCAATAGGAAAGATAAAAAGATTGATCTCTTCTTCCATATTTCAATCACAATTTGCTTCTTCCTATTTTTTCCAAAAGTCACATTAACATTTTGTACCTTTTCATAAATTTGAATGTCTTCTCTTCACATATTGGACATGCTCTATAACCTTTCACACTATAACCTAACAAAATGCAAGGAAGTCATTGATAGTACAAAATAACATTGCATGCAATTGGAAAGATTCATTCTTAAATGCATCAAACACATCAACCCCTTCATCCCACAACAATTTCAAATCTTAAATCAATGGACTAAGATAAACATCTATGTCATTTCCAGGTTGTTTTGGACTAGAGATCATCATAGATAACATCATGTATTTGTGCTTCATACACAAAGTAGGAGGTAAGTTGTAAATCACTAACAAAAACGGGCCATGAACTATGATTACTATTTAAATTTCAAAATGGATTCATTCCATCAGTTGCCAATCCAAGTTTTAAGTTTCTTGATTCATTTCCAAATTCAGGAAATTCTTTATCAATCATCTTCCACTATGAAGAATCAACTGGATGACGAAGTAGACCATCATATTTTCTATTATTAACATGTCACCTAAGGTTTTAGCATCATTTGTATTTGCAAACAAACGCTTAAGCCTTGGAATTATTGGAAGATAACAAATGACCTTTGCAAGAGGACCTTCCTTTGTGTCTTCATCAATTTCATCCTTTTGACCAACTTTACCCTTATAACGTGACAAACTACACCTGGGACATCTTTTTAAATCTTCATACTCATTTCTTTATAAAATACAATCATTAGGACATAAATGTATATTTTTGTATTTCATACCCATCGAACAAAGTTTTTTTTTTTTTGCATCGTAATTTCGATTGGGTAATGTATTTCCTTCTGAAAGGATTCCCTTCAGCAATTGAAGCGATTATATAATGCTTTTTTTGGTTCCATTCATTCATTGCCTTCAAATTCATCAACCTTAACACTGTTGATAATCGTGTGAATTTAGTTGAACTAGGATACAAATTAGTCTTTACATCATTAGACATTTTTGAAAACAGCTTCAACAAAAGATTCTGCTCCCACATCAGGAAACATGTCCTCTATGTTAGGATTGATGGCTAGAACAAGAGGGGGGTGAATTGTTTTCAAAAGCTTTTCACAATTACTTTGCTTAGAATGAAACTTTAACAATCAACTCAGAAAAACAATTCAGAAAGCTAATCAAATTTCCAAATAGAAACAAATATCATAATTATAATCGGTTAAAATAACGATTCAACCGGTTGTTTATGACAGCGGAAAATATCAAAGAGTTATGGAGAGAAGAGATAGAGAGAATTACACACAAGGTTTATACTGGTTCACTCTATCCAAGAGCTACATCCAGTCCTCAGTCAAACCAATGAGTATTTCACCATGCAACCAATCACAGATTACACATACACAACACAAAAAGGTGACTTTGAATCCCACAAAGCCTACTCATCCTCTTTGCACACAGCCAACACCTCAAGCCAGAATCACACTAATTTTACAGGATTTTACAACAGTTTTACAAAGAGTAACATGAACAATTACAAGAACCTAAACAAGGTTAGAAAAACATTTGGAATCACAGTACACTAGAAACCCTATTGATCAGTTCTTGAATCACAACAAAGCTCAAAAGCAATCTTGCTAAAACTTGGTAAAACACCTTTTCACAAACAGTTGGTAATCTCTCAAATCAATCACAAATCAGAGTATCAAACTTTTTTGTTTCATCAATCTTTTCACGTTTGAAAGAAGACTAGTTTTATATTACTTGAGAAGTTATCGTTGAAGGCAGATTTGAACAACCAAATCAGTTAAATCAGGTTTTCAAAAAAACTGTTATGAAAACATACATTTAATCGGTTAAAACTGCGATTTAACCGGTTGAATGGTTTTGACAGTTATACAACTGATTCAAAAAACAGTTTCTAAATACCTTTGTCAGCTAAGTGACAAACAACTGATTATCTCAAAACTTTAATCGGTTGTTTTTTCCTTTGCATGGAAAATACTTTAATCTTTAAAACATATTGAAATAAGCTTTGTTTGAGAATCAAGACTGATCTTACAAAGATTCTAAACACCATAACAAAACCTAAACCTAAAACATAACACAGCTTCAAGCTTCATGAGGATTTGATACATCAAAACTTCCCATCTTCAACACTCTAATCTATCATCCATTGAGAAATCAACAAACTTTAAATCTCCATGCACACTTGGCAAGTGTAACAATTCATCATGCCACGTCCATTTTGTATAATTTTTCAAAAATCCATCACACAAAAGATGTTCTCTAATTTTGGAAACACTCAATATCCTTCCATTCAAATAACTCACACAAGGTGACGTAATCCAAGGTGATGGATTGTAGAAGTTGAATGCAGTGTCAGTGGAATGGAGAAGAGTTTGTGTCGAGAATGAGAGGTTTTGGTGAGGAATTGGAGTAGTTTTGGTGCAAAGAAGTAGAAAGAGGTTTGGCCAACTTTTTATGGATTACTAGGCCTTGGAGGTTCTCTAGTAAAAGGATATTTGGGAGAGAATGAATGTCAAATTCAGAGTTCTCCATTCAATATTTTCAAATTTGAATACATTAGAGTATTTTGGAGTATTTATAAATGAAGGTAGCTTGCTCCTTAAGCTACCATAACTCTAGTTAAGTAGACTTAACTATGGTGAGTGTGGTGGCTTAAAGAGGTCATGTGTACTCTTCTAAGGTGTTCTAGAAGCCCTTACTTGTGTGACAAGTTAGGGTTTCTAGAGTATCCTTGTTTCATCTATAAAATACTCTAAGGAAATTTGAAATACAAATCTTATACAAGTTTATTCTATTATTGATACAGACAAATCATCTGTCTTTTATTCCTGGGTATGGTGGCTTGGATGGGTCCTCCATCACAAGGACACCTTATTTTTACTACGTTATGATTACTAATGACATTATGTTGTGCAAACTGTATGAATTCTTCCACCCCTTTTTTTGTAAGCATCACTTAACCGTGATGTATTAATCCAACTTTTATCTATAAAACTAGTAAACTAAGAAAATCTAAATCAAAATTGTCGAAGGTTGGACACCCCAGACTCAACATTAACACATTTAATACATATAAATACTATTTAATTAAGTATATAAAATTAAATAAACATTGTCGAAGGTCGAACATCCCCGGACTCAGTATGAACGCATTCCACATATACAAATACTATCTAATTCATTATAAAACTATATCAAAATTCTCAAAGGTCAGACACCTCCGGACTCAAAATCAATGGGTTCAATATATAAATACTATCTAATTCATTAAAAATAAAATCAAAATTTCCGAAGGTCGGACAACTCCATACTCATAATCAATACTTTTAATACATACATACACACATTTAATAAAAACTTAAATTTTAAATAACACATCAACTTAAAAAGTGGTGCAGCGAAGATGGAGGAGGGTGCAATGGTGCAGACAACGTATGGGGCGGTGCACAGGTGCGGATGGCGCAGTGCAAAAGCGCGGTACAGAAGCATAGATGGTGCAGTGTCGAAGCACGGACGACGCAGTGTGGAAGCACGATTGTCGCACGGTGCAGGAGCGTTGCGGAGTTGTTCCCTTTTGATTTTATTTCTTTCTTGATTTGCAACTAGTAACCGTTTGAGTTGAATATTTTTGTGCCTTAGTGTGCTTTACCTTTTTTGGATTTGAGTTTCTTATCTTAATAGTAGATCATTAACAAGTTAATTAGAGCTAGGTTTACACAATGTCTTGAGTTTCAATTCATTTTATTCAAGTTCCATAGGATTCTTCAAATATGAACTTGTTCTTGAAATTCAGGGGGCCAAAGTGTCACTTGCTTTTTCACATAGGACAGACATAGTTTATTTTTTCTCATATGTTTCTTACTTTTATTTATTTCCATCTTGTTTATATGCTTGTGTTCTTTATTTTTTTTTAAGTCTCTGTGATACCTAGGAAACTTCTCTTTATTCCTAGGATGGCAAGTGGCATTTTTTCATTGGATTAAGATACTCTCCATTGAGGTGCTTCAAAATGGAGGTTCACGTCATCCATGCCTTGCTTAGCTATCCTAGTCATGCTTACCATGTCACTAGTTGATGTTCCACAGTTTACCATGTCACACTCCAAGCTTCTCAATAAGTAAAATCTCACTTGTCTTGCCCTAGACGGTCTAGGGTAGCATTAGGCCTAAAAAGGCATAATTGTAACCCTAGTTAGACCATTTTATCTTATTTACATCATTCTCTACTAGAACCAATATATGACCCATAAAAATTGGCCCAAAATAAAGCCTACACTACTCTGTACAATTACTTTACAAAGCTAATAAGAGGAAAAACACTCTTAATAATGGATGCTCCAATCAAAACTCTATCTTCTTTAATCTTCTTGGCCAAAATTGTGGTGGTTCGGTGGTTCTCCATCATGTATTTTAATGTTGTATCATCTGATGACTTAACATCAATGGATTTTTTTCTCATAATCCAAAAATTAAGATCATCTAATACTACACATGAGTGAGCTTTGTGATATCATAATACATATTATAGTATTTTTTATGATCAAAACATATAGTCTCCCATATGAGTTTGTCTACTCTATGATAAATCAAGAGGTGTGAGAGGATTGAATTCATAAACAACCTCAAAAGGACAAACATTAGTAGTCATGTTGACTACTCTATTATAAACAAATTTCACTTGAGAAAGATATTCATCCCATAACTTGTTGCCTTTTAAAAGTACCCTCAACAATGTGGAAAAATATTTGTTTACTACCTCAATTTGTCCATCATTTTGAGCATGACATGTGGTAGAAAACAGAAGTGTAATTCCTAGCTTAGACTATGAAGTTTTTCAAAAGTGACTTAGGAACTTCACATCTCTGTCAAACACAATAGTTTTGGGTAATCCATGTAGTTTGAAAACTTCTTTGAAAAAAAGCCTGGCAATGTAGCTAGCATCATCTATTTTGTGACATGCAATGAAATGCGCCATTTTACTAAAACGATTCACTACCACAAAAATATAATCATAACCCCTTTGTGTTCTTGGAAGTCCTAAGTCAAAATTTGTGCTATAGGAAAGGAAGTATAGAGTCCATGAGGCATAATTTTAGATTTAGCCCTTAAACAAGCTATACATTTAGAACAATGCCTTTGAACATCTACTCTCATGTGATGACAATAAAATATCCCTTTCAAAATAGTTAGGTTTTATCAACTCCATGATGACCCATGAGACCCCCATTCATGACTCTCTGTGACAAGAAGCTTTCTGATGGATCCTTGGGGAATGCAAAATTTTCCTTTATTATAAAGATAGCCCTAAAAAAGATAGAACCCATCACAAGGCTTCTTGAGACATGATTTAAAAATTGATGCAAATTATTCATCTTTCTCATACAATTCAATTATATGATCAAATCCTAGAATTTATGAGCCCAATGTGTTAAGCAATGCATGCCATCTAGACAAAGCATCAGCTACCACGTTACTCACTCCTTTCTTGTGTCATAACATAAGGGAATTGTTCTAGATACTATACCCATTTTTCATGCCTCTTATTCAACTTTTCCTACCCCCTTATGTACTTAAGTGACACATGATCAATATAAATGAAAACTTCTTTGGTCATTAAGTAATGTTCCCATGTTTGGAAGGCAGATGAGAGCATAAAGCTCTTTATCATAGGTGGGATAATTCAAGATGGGTCCTTTAAGTTTTTTCCTTAAATAAGCAATAGGATGACTGCCTTGAATTAGCACACACATATGCTCACACTAGAAGCATCACACTCTAGCTCAAAAGTTTTGAAAAGGTAAATTAGAGATAGAATGGGGGTGTGTGTTAATTTATGTTTTAAAGTTTCAAAGGCTTTTTATTTTTCTTCACCCTAGACAAAAGCTACATCCTTCTTAACCAAATTGTTAGGAGGTGCTACAAGGATAGAGAAGTCCTTAACAAAACGTCTATAGAAACCAACTAACCCAAGGAAGTTGTGGACTTCACCTACAATTTTGGGGGTGGGGCCATTCTTAGATAGCCTTTATTTTCTCAGTATCAACATCGAAACCTTATCTTTCCCAACTAAGAATCCAAGAAAGACAATATTTTCCTTACAAAAAATGCATTTTTCAAGAAAGAGATGATGTGATGGGGGACCATCAAGCCACCACAACATTGGGCTAAGAAGATTAAAGTAGATATTTGATTAGAGCATCTATTTCTAAGAGTATTTTTCATTTTCTTAGTCTTGTAAATTTGTATAGAGTAGTGTAGTTTGGTCATTTTTGTGTAGAATTTAATTGGGCTTGTATTTAAGCCTTATTTGAGCTTTTACTTGGGCCATGTATTGGCCTCTTTTCATGGTCAATGTATTGGACCGATTAGAGTAAGGTGTATATAGGAAAAAAGCGTCTAGCTATAGTTACAATTGGGTCACCTTGGACCCAATGCAACTCTAGACCATTTAGGATGCTCAAATAAATTACTAGAGTGCAAATAGAAAGCATGGAGTGACAAGGAAGGCATAAAAGTTAACATGTCATCCCCTCAATAGAGAATATTTCCACCAACTAAGAAGGGTCACTTTTCCACCTCTAATTTGAGAGGATTTTCTTAAATGAGAGAAAGCCTATTCTCATCATAGAAATGAAGAGGATTCTCTCCAATTAAAGGAGGACATTTGTCACTATGGGAGTGGAGAGTTTTTAGGGTTAAAAATTTCACCTTGGTTGCCATTAGCACTATAAATATAATTGTTAGTCCTCTTGTAAACGAAGCTTAGAATTGACTAAAAAAATGTTGCCCAAGTTTGTGCGCAATTGGTCTTCTTTGCTCACTCTTTGTTAGCACTAGTTTTGTGTGTAACTTAGAAATTACTTAGGAGTTGGCCTTACCTCTTTTAAGTCTTTATATTCACCAAGTATATTCATCTTTTCCATTGAGTTTTCTTCATCCATTTAACCCATACAAGACATCCATCAAATTGCAACATATAAAAAATTACAAAAAGTTACATGGACTCAACATAGGACTACAACATGATGTTTCTTGAGAATTATTAAAACTTGTCTAAGATGGCCTACATGTTCATCTAAACTCCTACAGAAAATTAAAATTTCATCAAAATAGACAACAAGAAAATGTCATATGCAATCCCTCATTACATGATTCAATAATCTCATAAAAGTTCTTGGGGTGTTTGTCAAACCTAAAGGCATGACTAACCATTCATATAATCCAAATTTGGTTTTAAAAGCAGATTTCCTTTCGTCTCCTTCTTTAATTATGATGATAGAGTGGCCTCATGCAATTCATCGAGCATATCATTTCATAGTGTTCATTCTCCTAGACTTGTCTTTCTTGGGGACCAATAACACAGGCATAGAACAAGGATTGAGACTCTTCTTAACCCAACCCTTCTTCAGCAAGGCGATATCTTGTCTCTTTATTTCTTTTGTCTTTTGGGAGTTTGTTCTGTAAGTTGGCCTATGGTGTAGGTTGGCTCCAGAAACAAGACTAGTTTTGTGTTCAATTCCCCATAAAGGTTGAAGTCCATTTGGAAACCTCCTTAGGAAAAAAGGTATCAAATTCTTTTAAAAAAATTTGTGTGCCAAATGGTAGAGACTCAAGTACCTTACTTGTTGCAACAAATTCCTCCTTGCACTAGAAGAGAAAGAGAGGTTGTTCCGCTAAAAGAGATTTTTTATTTTTCAAAGGTTTTGGTGGAACAACTTCTTTCGAGGAGGGACAACAATTCAAAATCCTTTTCTTGTCTTCTTTTATTTCACTTGGAAAAGAGAGTTTTCTCTTAATATTTTTCTTTTCTTCTCTCCTCTCCTCTTCCCATCAAACTAAAAAATTATTGGTATTTAAAATAGTTCCTATTATTAATAAAAATGTATAAACTAGTTTCTAAATTGGTATCTAACTATTAGCTACCAAGATTTTAGCTACTAATTACTTATGTTTTAAAATTAAACTCTATTAGCCTTTTAAATACTAATTTAGATTCTAAAATATTAATAGCTAAAACTTTGGTTCCTAATTTAGATACCAACTTAAAAATCATTTATAATATTTTATTAATAATAGAAACCACATTAGATATCAATAATTTTTTAAGGCTCTAAATTAATATCTAATTTAGTTAATATAGTGACTAATTATATTTTGTCTCTAAATTTAGTTATTATTTAATGATTTTCTTGTAGTGTATGTTTTAAGTTTTATTTATGCATAAATTTTGAATATAATTTTATTTAAATTTATATTTTTATATTTTAATTTTTTAAAAATATAAAATTTACTCAGTGATATTAAAATTTCCTAAGTTTCAAATAACTTTCAACGATACTTTAGATTCAACCACCCAAATTTACTAAGTTTGAATTAAAATTTACTTGACAAATTGGATAGTTCCAAATTCCATGTTTTTGTCTTATTTTTACTCAAAGAATTCAGTTTCTCTAGCAAATTCATGTTCTTTCTCATTTATCTTTCAAATTCCACTTTGTCTCTCTATAGTTCTAAAACAACTAGAATTAATGCACGGAAATGATAACATCTAGTATATTCTTCTATTTTTACTTACACTCTACACGATTGAGTTTCGCAAAGTTTTCATGTCAAATAAATTAAATTAAAATATAATGTAAGAAAGGTTAATTAATAGGTAAACACTTAATAGAGACCTAATAATTTAAAGCATATTTTGATTCATATATAGTTTTAATTTGTTTATCTATATGGTCTTTCCTCGAATACCATTTGAGACGAAGTGTGTTAAATGAGTCATATTTTGTTTGTTTCAAAAAATTGATAACAAATATGATAAAAAAAGTGAATAATATGATGAAAAGAAATAAGAACAAATAACTGAATTCAATGCGATGTGGTTATTGAGTTATTCAATCTCATTATGATGAGGGGGTTGATTATTTAATCGAACTAAACATTAGGTTAAACAATTTAATTATAAATTATTAGTCCAATTAATATGGCAATCATAAAGTACATAACATGCAAATCGAATCTGAAGATCACTTTATTCAAATCTTCATGATGATACATTGATATATCACCAATTTGTATAGTTAAAAGGCTTATCATGCATGATTTAGACAGATAGCTTAGAACAAAAAATAAATAAAAAATCAGATTATTAATTCAAAATTATAAAAAATTAAAATTAACAAAATGCAAAAGAAAAAAAAATATCGTTACAATGTAAAAAGAGCTTAGATTAATGCAAAATTTTAAAAGAAAGCAATTAGATTGAAAAGATTATAAAATGTGAAAAAAAAAATAACTCGAAGTTGAGAGAACTAATTATAAAGAGACAAAAAATGTAAGTGGTCAAAAAGACAAAAGTACTTGAAATGTAAAAAACGTGAGAAACTTAAATTCAAAAAAGCAATGTGAATCCTGGAAAAGAAAATACATGAATTCCAAAACTTGATATTAAAGTAATGAATGGATGAAGAAAGGAAAATCGTGTTAAAAAGAAAGAAAGAAACTTGTAAAACTAAATTTGCAAGAATGTAAATCAAAATGCAAGTATGGTTGGAAATGCAAGTACTTTATCAAAAAGAGAGTAAGAAAAAATAACACTCAACTCATCAAATTAATACTCAGAGTGCAAATATTTTAGCAACTAAATACGAAATATAAATATTTTTATATTTCTTTTCAATCTTAAATAATGTTAAATAAAATAAGTGTTAAATATTTTTTTTTTCATATATAATAATTTAAAATTGATTTTTTTTCTCTAGCACAGAATTTAAACCTCTAAATATTTATAATAAAAAAATTATTAAAATGGATAAGTTTACTTTCACAATGATAGTATGTTCACCTCATCTGATGATCGTACTTCCACGATCTAAAATAATAATTTTCAATTTTAATAATTATTTTAACTGTTTTTTTTTAACAATTTTTTTTATATCAACAATAATAAAAAAATAAATATGAATCATTTTAGGATGGTTCAACCCTTATATAAAATGACAACCTTAATTACCTTCAGTAAACATACACCCAAGTATGATTATACAAGACACTCCTGACTTAATTCACAGAATTTTTTTTCAACAATACTCTTATATATAATTATATATAATGAGGAGGATAAATTAATGTATTACTACTTGCATTAAATAAAGACAAAAATAGTTTTAAAAAAATTAAAATATATTTTTATCTAAATTGGTAATAATTGAGTATTTCTTAATTTGGTATATATTATAATTTTAAAAAACTGCTATTTTGGAATAAAGTAGTAACTATTTAGACTGAAATCCTTACCTAAAAGTGGTCGTTTTAGGAATTTCATTTCAATTAAAACTTGCCATTCAAATTTACATTATTGGTACCTTGAAACTTCATTTTGAAATCATGAATTTCGAAATGGAGCAAGAGAGGTATATACCTTTCAACACTTTGCACATTGATCACGAGACTGACGCAATACTAATGATGGTAGGAGCTCTTTTAGTATAGTGTTTCGTATTAATTAACTAAGTCATTGATTAAACAAGCTTGAAGAAAATGGCAACACAACAAGTGGTGTGAAAGAAAGGATCATGTGTTGAATACCTTTTGGTGCTTATTTTTGTAAATTATTTTTGTGGGTAAAATTGAAGATAAGGGGAACCTATTGAAGATGTTGAATGTGGGAAGAAAAGTTTGATGAATTTTTAGGCACACACGTACGCGACATATTGATAACAACATAGTTTCCATTATATATAATAGTGCCTTAAACAATTAAGCTCTAATCAAATGGTGAAGCTTTCATTGTGGTATGTGTGAGTAAAAAACTGCTACAAACTTGTGTTACGTGATCAGATTGTGACTTGTTGGAGTTTATAAGTTTAGTATAATAATTTATCTTGAAGCTATAATTTTAATGCCTAATAGCACTTCAAGATTAGCAAAAGGACACAAGTTAATTCATGCTAATTGAGGAATGTTGGAGCTTTTTGTGAATTTTATAGACCCAAATAATGTTTATTAGGTAATCGAATGCATCATGTTGCTCGTCATTCTCCATTTCACAACAAGAAGATGAAAAGTTTGCCATTTTTATATCCTTTTGTTGCACTTCCATTTTCTTTATCCACTGGCCACTCCCATGGAATAAGTTTATCTCAACCAATTATCACATTAATTGCTGCCTAATATATCAAATTCACCCAATGCCCACAATCAACATTCCATTTCTTTACATTTCTTTATTCAATCCTTGGACTCCTTTTCAACGCCATTTCAACATACCTACAAAATTTCAAATTCTATCTCCACATGCATCACATTAACAAGGTGCCAAGCTGATCACAAAATACACAACTTTAGTTTTGTTTTATTAATCATGTTATAAAAAATCATTAAATAAAAAATAATTTTAGATAAAAAAATAATTAAAGGAAAAAGAAAAAAGGAAATGGTAATTGTGAAATGTTTAAAGTGATAATTAGTTGATGAAAAGGAAAAAGAATTAAGGTTGTTTTAACGTAGGAAAGAGAGGGTGAATTGGAATATTCCGGTGTGCATGTGCAGGGAGAGAGTTAAGGTTGGAGACGTTTCTACAGTTGAAAGCGGCTTTATAAGAAATATTAGTCAATTTGTGTCAGTGGCTCTCTCTCAGGACTTTGGAATTGATTCATGTACAATAAAAATGAATTGAAAGGAAAGGAACATTCGTGGGTCACACCAGATTCTTTCAACTTGTGGTTCTCATACCTTCACAAACACACCATTAATATCTCACTTTTGGCTGCACCTTCATCTGACAATGAAATTTTCCTCAAATGCGGCTTCCATTTTACATTAATTCACCAAGTTTTTCTTCCTCTTTCTTTTTACCATCTCTCTATAAATCAACCTCAACCCATGCTTCCTTCCTTCATTCATATTCAAATCCTCTTAAAAATCTCTCAAGTGCACTCTATCTTGATTTTGGTACATTCAGTTCAATTTATAATACATTTTATTTATTAAATAAATTTTAAATTTAATTTAACTTTACAAAATTAAAAATTAATTAATAATTAAAGTAAAGTTTACAAACACTTATATACTATGACACGTTATTATTTTTAAGAAATATAGGATCTTCAATACACCTCCTTATATCGAAACATGTGCCAACTTAAGACTATACATTGATAAATGATCTTATGGTGATCCAATAACGGATGATCTGATAAGTCTAACAAATTTTCACTATGATAGATTTTTAATGATTTAATATGACTTTAAGTCTAATTCAACTTTACAAAATTGGTTTATAACATCATATTTACACTTATTTTATATTATAAAATATTTTTATCTATAATTATCATGGAATCTCTGATAAAGTATTATATAATGGGTGATAGTGTTGTTTTAAAATTAGGTTTAAGTAATGTTGCATATAAACGACATGGAATCGTAAATTTGCTTCAAACAACATTACCTTAATAGCATGAATGTTGTATCTAACATTTTTTAAACAATAATTGGTTAGAAAGAGTAAAAAAGGGAAGAAAAATAAAATAAAAAAGAAAAAGAAAACATAAATAATGATATTTTTCTTTGTTTGAATAAAATGAATGGGAAAAAAAGTTAGAAGCAAACCTTTCAAAACTTTTTTTTTCTTTAAATTTAAATTTAGAAGCACACATACCCATTTCAAGAATTAAAAACATAGCTTATAAGTTGCCTTTTCTCTATAGAGTTCTATGAGAGGTGTTTGAGAGTAAGTTTTACATTGATTGGTTAGAAATTCGTCGAATGGTATATGTATACAAGTAATAGATCACGTATTCAAAGTGTTAAAGTATGTTTGAACAAACAAGTAACTCAAAAGCTAGAAACTCCTTATAAGAAAAATGTTAAGCAAAATAAAATAGTTAACAAAACTAAAAATTGACCCAAAGACTCTAAAATTCAAGAAAAGTAGTTGTACTTTTGCATATTAATGAGTTAAAATAAGTGTAAAAAAAAAAGAAGTAAGAAAAAGGTAATGCATTCAAAATGTCAAAACATTTTTTAATAAACAAGCTACTCAATTAAAAACTCACCCACTAACTCACCCAAATTCAATCAACAATGTTTGAATTTAAAATTAGACATAAACTAGTCCAAAGAAGATTAATTATTCTTTGGGAAGATGGGACCTATTGTGAGGGGGAATGAATATAACATGAACATCCTCAAAAATATCCTTTAGTTTTTCAACTCCAACAGAAACAGTATAGAGATATCATTCTTATCATTGAAAGAGCAAGCATGTATATATATCTTATCTAATAATCATACCCATGAATGTCAAAATCTATTAAAAGTGACTCCAAATAATTATCCCATTGACGTGAACCAATAATGTCTTATATTATCAACTTTTTCTTAAGAAAAATAAAATGTCTAATAGGTATAACCCGTGACATGTGTCCCTATTATCCTGAATGTTACATCCTTTCATTACTAATTTATATACTTGTGTCAATATTACATGCAGTATTTTTAGCCTTTCAAATGTTTCTAAGTTATTTTAAAAGTTTCATATAAATATATATATATATATATATATATATATAATATTGTGTCTTGAAATTATGAAGTATGATTTTGGTTAATTGAGCTAAAGTTTTAGGGAAATAATGACCACAAAAGTTGCACGTTACACGGGGTGCCATTGATTGTTGGATGTAAAGGTAGCTTCATACATATATATATGTACCTTATCCTAACAGAAGGTTTTTGTTTATGTGTGGCTCAAATTCATTTCTAGTTCAATTTTGCAATTGGCATGTGCACAAGATCAGAGTAGAACCAATTTTAATTTTAATTTTCTTTTTCAATGATTAGATTTAGAGCAGATCAAGTTTTATGTACTACACTTTACGTCTCTTTTTATTTAATAGTAATATTGTGTTACATTCTTTTGAATATATTATCTTATAAATTATAAATTTTTATCAATTTCCTATTCTTTTTAAATGCTTGTTGTGAAAAAAAAAAAAACATATGTACAATTTTAGTTAAAATTAACATTATTCGATATGTTTGATAAACTATTACTTAATAAAAAAGTTTATTACAGTAGGTTATGGAATTTTTTTCATATGTTTCTTAAAGTAGTATTAGTTGACTTTGTAATTATTATCGTTAGACGCATTTCCTTAATAAAATTCATCACTTATTATTTTGTTTAATGTTATAATACTTATTTTAATACAATTCTACTTATAATATTTTAATTACTATCCAAGCTATGCATGTATTTAAAAATATAATGTTTTAATGTAATTTAATGATTTTGGTGGAGTAAATAATTCTTTTATATATACACCTTAATTACAATACCTTTATTTTAAAAGTAAATTGAGATGTTCCATTTATATACTTATTTGAATTTAAATTGTTTTCATTTCATCCTTACTTAATGATTTTAATTGTTAGGATTTGAAATAAAAAGTCAAACATGATTCATAGTCTAAAAATGCTCCGGTTAACTTTAAACAAAATAAATTGACAGAATCTTGAATATCGAAATCAATATAAAAATAACTCTTGGTCACATATCTATTTTATCACTAACATTTTTGCACGACTATATATCATGTATTTATTTTTATATCAACTTTGATAGATTTTGTTTTGGGGGAAGGGAGATTTAGAATCCAAAATATAGGCCAAACTACTTTTCTAAGTTTTAATCTTTTGTAACTTTTTTGGACCATGATTTAGAATAAAATTTATACCTCGTATATTTAAAATAAATAATAGCATTATATTTAAAACGATTAACACATACTAAGACCATTCAACGTTATTAATGAAAATTGTATCAAATAATTATCCTATTGTAATAGAACTTGTTACTTAGTAAAAAATATAAATCTAAAGACTTTAAATAAATGGGGTCCTAAACTTTAATTTGTCTTGTAGTTACCACTAAGCTTATTAGTAGGTAAAGCTTAACAATATACTTTTTTTTAAACACACTTTTTGTCTTATCTAAATTTCACTAAAATCATAAAATTTGTTAGTTCTTTTTTTTAACTTATAATTCTAGTTAATTATAAAATATGAATTAAAATGGATTGTTATCATTAACCTATCTTAAACTATTTATAATGAAATTATCCTCTCTTTTTTTATCAACAAAAAATAAAATAAAATAAAATAAATGAGATACTTTAGGGACCCTTATGCCAAAGACCACATCATACACCTAAAACACTACAACCAGAATAATGAAATTATCCTATCACGTATATGTTACCATTTTTATTCTTGTTCTATTTAAATGTTTTTAAAAGATAAAAATAGTTACATAAATAAAAGGTAAGGATTTTACGAAGAAGTGAAATTAAGTTTAATTATTTATTAAGTAAAAATTATCTTTATTTGTATAATATAAATTATTTTTATCTCTAATGAATATAGGATCTTTTATTTATATATATATATATATATAAACATATAAATCTTAACTATTTAACTATATATTTGTGAATAACAAGGTTTATATTAAACCTCGTTAATATAAATATATTAAAAAATGAGTTTAGGTATAATTCATTTTTATAAAATTGATTTTTATAAGTTGAAGATTAATATCTTAAAAAATATATTTATTTTTTAATTATTTAGTAACAAAATCCTTAAATAAATATACTAATAACATTTTAAAGTAAAAGCAACGAATTTATGCATCCAAGTCTTTTAACGTGTATATATGCATGCAATTTTAGAGGGAAAAAGAAAGTATTAATTTACTCGTAATTTTGGCAAGACATACATGGGAAAAACCTTGTAGATTTCATAGTTGTATAATAAAAGCACGATATCGAATCACCGTTACACGTAGCTATCGTAAAATTAAATGCTGCACAATATCTTCTTGTTGTTTATTTTTGCCATATGAAATTGTCGTTGTTATCTCTCATTTGTGTTTGTGTGGCCAAATACAACTGAGCAATTCCATGAAGCTTCAACTCAACCACAACCACAGAACTTCATGATATGGGCATTGCGAAAAAGCACTGGTACGAGAATATGTAGCAGCTTCTGTGGGTTAAAACAAACATGGGAATTTGTGTTGCAATCTTTTACTATAACTTGGAATTATTAGCAACTTGTTTATCATTACTATTGGAATAATTAATTTCAACCATAAGTTTATAATTGTTTTCTTTTTCACATCATATAAGAGTATTTAATTCATTCGGATTGTGGAACCGTGTCAGAGTGGTATTACACAACCATAAAGCCAATGTGAAATTAATTTCACACAGTTTAGGAACATACTGAAGACTGGGCCTATAGAAGATTATGTGTTGACCAAATACGAAGAAAACCACATTAAAAAAATAGAACATATAAAATATAAAATGGTTGCTTGCCAAATTGAAAGTGTGGAACCAGAACATTTCTGCAACCTGCCACCTTTTAACCTGCCACCTTTTTACAGCATGCCTGAAATGCTATGAAAAGTTTATTTAAAACTCTTCACTCAATGCACAATTCTTTTGCGGGGTTTAATAATTGTTTGAGACAACTTCTAACGAAGATCACGAAGTGTCGTTACTGGTCAAAGTAAAATTGTAAACCAGAGTTTTATTCGAATGCACCTCTATGATTAGCCATTCATTTATATACATTATTGTTGGTCTTTTTTGTTGTTTATTATATATAATAATGATGAAACTCATTGCGTTAGGACTCTCTTGTTTTGGTATTCCACTCTCACTTTTGTTGTTTATATTTTTGTAAATAGAAATGACCTAATTCCATAGCCTTGTTAGCAGTTTTCAAAATAAGTATAGAGACAAGAAATCACATATAAATAAGAAAATTTGGTAGTAAATTATATTAGCCACGTTTTCTCTCTTTTTCAACACACAAGCCATTTTTGCTGACCACTGACCAGAAGGAAACACGCAGCGTGCTTTAAAATGCATGTCCAAAATCCAAATGCAACATTTATGAGGAAAAATATTGCAGGTTGAAATGGAACAAAGTGTAAAGTAAATATCTTGTTATTTATTGCAGATTTAACATTTATTCCCATTAACTATAAAGCGATGTTGTTCATTCTTTCCACGTGAAGAGAAAAGCAAAATGAAGAGGGGGAACAGTAGTAGTACATTGACTAATGAAAAGGAAAACTTACTGTGTTGAAAAACAAAAATCTGACGGATAACTAACTTCCACATAAACAAATTGGTGCTTGCCATGTGTTTTGGAAAAGAAATAGAAGAAACCAACTTTAGTGTATGATTTCATTTTTCGGTGACAAAGAGATCAACTTTAATACTGATATAATGGTTGATTCCCTTTCCTTCCACAGTCATATTCCATTTTATGGACCCAACAGCAAGATTCATCAACAACGATAAACCATAAATCAACTTTAGTCCTAGTTAACTTACTTTTTTTTTTTGTGGGGGGGTTAGTTAGGTGACTATGATTTGATATTTAATAAAATGTATAAAACTTTCCTAGAATTGTGTTGAGAAAAGGAATTAAGAAATGTTTTGTACAGTATATTGTCTGGTTTGTAACATGATGGAGAGTGGAGAATGAATGCATGATGATGGATATGTTGAAGCCATTATACATGACAGGGTGTGACTCAAAGCTCAATTGGGTTCAACATAGTGAGTGTAGGAAGCACAATGATCAGTCCCTTGTGAGATAAAAACAAAAAAGTGCCATGACAAGCTGCACTATGAGTGAAGGAACGAAACCCCATTGGAAAATGGAAATTGCAAATTGCAAAAGCTAGCACTGAACAAAGGAACTATGAAACACACATGCCGAATCACATTGCTGCAAAAAACAACTAGCAGAATGGCCACATTCACATTCTTGTAATGGACTAGTTAGAGGGACTATGAAGTACCAAGTTGCTTGATTGACATAATGAAAAGTTTCATTTTGAAGATGAAAATTTTGCAGAGATTGGACCCTCCAAGAGAGTAAGCACAGCACTTTGACATGTGGAGAGCCCCCTCCACAATTATTGAAGCTAATGAATAAAAGCATATATATAAACAGTGTGTTTGTCAGGCCTCTGTGGTCTATAGTTGTATCAACTTATATGTTTTCCCCACAATCTACCAATAGAAACCCCCTAATTCCCTTGACTTTTGATGCCCCTTTTTCTCTTCGTTTCACCAATCCAACACCATTTAGCATCACTATAAATATCAAGGTTTGCTACCTTCCTTCAACCTAATTCTCGTTAAAAATCTTCTGCCTCTCTTGCAAGTCTCAACTTGCAAGTTGACTTGCCACCTTACTTGAAGATATATAGATATTCTGGCCACGATTTGACAGTTATTTATATTGCCATGTACGTGTATCTTACTCATCGTTTCAACTTATATGGCGGGCAGAAGTAGCTCTCGCCCAATTGTTTTGTTCTCATTGGACACTCACTTCTCACGATTTTAACATGTGCTACCCAACCAACCAATCTCACTTAGTGTGCTACCATCTTTTGCAATATTTACAAAACTATGAACTGATGAAGACGTCTTTTACTCCACGGAATTTCCCATTTTACTGTCATTCAACACTCACAAGTTGTCACAATTTTAGCTTTTCTGCACAATTTTACATTTAGACAGTACCTGCACAAACAAACAATTTTTTTTACCCAAGTATCAACTGACACAAACTTCTACGAAGCATAAATAAACAATTGTTTTATCGTATACATTGGAAAATTTGTCATGTATAAAAAATACTATATAATAAAAAATTTAAAAAAGTAATTAACTATAGTGTGTTAATAATATACTATTTCCCTTTAACTGAGACTGAATCAAGCAAAAAGGCAGGTAATCAATGAATTCAGAGGTGACCTTTTTCTTTTTATTTTTATTTGTTCTCTTTCTTGCAAATCATTAGAAAGACAAGGATTTGAAGGAAACTAGAGGGACAATTATAAAAATAGGGAAACAAAACAAGAAGAATATGATTAATTATTTCTGATATATACAACAGAAAACTGTAGTGATGAACAGAAGTTTACAGTAAACCGTAACACATGACAGTATATCACATTCTATAGTACTGTGATACATATATATATACGCACCCTCTTTTTTTTCCTGATACTTACATGCACTTGGAGCGAAAGAAAAGCAGAGACCAGCTGAGCTTCATTGCTAACTACACCCAAAAGCTACACGCTGGTCCCCAAAACCTCTCACTCAAAGTTAACCCCAAATTATAAAAAAAATGAAGAAAAAATAAAAATAAAGATCTGCAACAGAAAAACTACAGGAGGAGTAGATTCCGGGGGCGTATCTGCAAGCATCCCTCAGTTAAATCTCTCCTCAGTTTCACCATTCACTGCTTCAAGCTTGCTTCCTCAAATCCTTAGAATGAATAAAAGTGCCATGAAAACCATAAGGAACGCGAGAGGGGAGTTTGATGGAAGCTTCGAGCTTTAAATTTTGGGCATTCACAATCTGCAGCTCGGATTTCCACTCTTTCTCGTCGTGCACGAATGCCAGAATATACCCATCACCTTCTTCTTCGCCGTTGGGAAGAAACAGAGGCTCCCCACCGAACTTTTCTTCTCCATACATGTACTTCTGCACTTCCCCACTGAACAAATCAACTTTCGCAAAGCCCGAGACTTTGGGCCAGGGCTCGGCCAGAGCCAGATAAGCGAACTGAGTTTTCCTTCCTAGCTTGTTTCTGTTCACCATGCCGGCTTCAAGGTTCACTTGTTCGGCGTCGGAGATAATGGGGCGGCGAGTCGACTTGCCCGTCCTCAAGTTCAGCCTTATCTCAGACAAGACGCTCTTCAAACTCTCATCGCATTCATTGAAAATGGAGTCCGCAGGGGTCATGCAGGACCCAATCACCACAATCTCGTCGGTTTCAGGCTCCTCCCACGCGTTCCAGAGATGGAAGCAGAAACACTCCGGCGCGTCGATCCACCGCATCGCATTCGCGTCCTTCGCATTCTTATCCAAAATCCCAAACCGTGAGGTTTTGTTCTTGTCGTAGACCACGGGGGAGCCGCCGGTGATCATCTCTGTTAGTTTGAAGACCACCTGCTGGTCGGGGACGACGACGAAATTCTCCGTTATTGCGAAATCGTGCATCATGGTTGGCTCTTTCAGGGGGATTTCGACGTCGGGGGACTTTACGCCGTCAGCGGAGAAACGGAAGTACTTGAGGTAAGGCTTCTGAACGACGTCGTAGCTGAGCGCGTGGAGGTCGCCGTTGACGGGGTCGAGTTTCGGGTGGGCGATCATTGTGGAGTTGAGCTGGCCGTTGAAGTCGTAACGGCCAACGGTGGTTAAGTCGCCGTTAGAGGTGATTCTCACGTGGTATGGTAAATCGTCTTCGGACATGGCCAAGAGGTGGTTGTTGAAATAGACGAGACCGGCGTTCGCCACCCCCATGCCGTGGGACCCATCAACGAGCTGGAAGAGGCTGCGAGCGTAGAAAAGGAGGAGGCGAGCTATGCCGGAGTGGCCGTGGAGTTCGCCGATAGCCTTCGGGAACACCGGGCGGCCTAAAGATTTCTCTTGCGCGAGACGCTGTGTTTCGGTGAAGCGGCACGCGTAGCTGGCAGCGCCGTTCGTGAACTTCACGGCGTGGACCATGCCGTCGCCGTCGAAGAAGTGGTGCCCGGCGACGGGCTCGTAGAGCGGATTCGCGCCGTTGCGCACGTACACGCCGTCAATGCATTTGGGGATTTTTCCGACCACCGGAAGGGCTTGATCCGCGGCGTGCTCCGGCACCGGCGCGAAGTTCCCGGCGATTTGGACTTTCGGGTCCGCCGTTTTGGGGAGCGGGTGTTTGCTCTCGTGCGAAACCAGCGCCGTCTCCACCATATCCAAGCCTGTCGCAGCGGCTTTCTGCAGAAAGTTCCATTTTTGAGGAAATGGTTGTTTGGTGTCGGAGAGAGGTTTGGTTTCCCTGTGCGGGGTGGTGGTTGTGGTGGTGGTGGTGGGTTTAATCGGAGTTGGGGTTGTGGTTGTGGATGTGGATGTTGGTTGGTACTGTTTGGGGTAGTGGAGTGTTTGAAGAGAACATGTGATGGTGTTGGTGTTGGAAGAGGATCTTTTCTTGAAGGGAAGTAAGGTTGTGGGAGAAGAAGATGTGGAAGCCAGGTCTTTAAAGGGGGAAGAACAAGAAGATGGGAGTGTGGTGTTAATCCAAGTATTTGAAGCTGGTGAAGGCATGGTTATTGAATTTGTTGGTGTTGTATTTTTGAGGTAGAAAGAAGTGAGAATTGGTGTGTTTGTGTTTTGTGTGTTTGAGAATTGGAAATTGGAAGAGGAGGTGTGTGAGGGAGTGAGTTGGGAGGAGTGGGGAGTGAGATATGGGGTATATATAGTAGGTAGAGGGAGGAGGGGATGGAGGTTGAAGTGAGACATGTAGGAGGAGACCACGTGTAGGATTAAGAAAATGGGGGAGGGGACTCATAAAAGGTAGGATTGCCCAATAAGTGAATGGGACAATGTGGGACATAGCGGCGTTATTATATGCACCTATGAATCAATCTTTTATTAAACATAATAGGCCATTTCATTATAATATGCTGAAACTTCCTTAATTTGAGAGCAATCACACATGAGAATTGCTCACAACAAAAACGCTAGAGAGAGAGGCAAAGGCCCATTAGTGTGGGAGTAGTAATGGGCTTTTGGTTCTTCATTCATTCATTCATTCATGGCTAATTGCAATTGCCTTTGAGTGTGGATTGGGTGAGTGAGTGGGGAACCCATTTGTTGTTTTGCACACGTCGAACCCCGCGTCCCTCCCTCTATCACAATATCACTCCCAACACACGTGGCCAATTCTCTTGCTCTCTCTTTTCTTCTCCTTCAAATCTTCCCCCACGTCACATCCCATTGCCCCCACACGCTTCCCCTTTTCTTTCAACCTCCTTTCTACTCTCCCACGTTTATGGATTAACAATTCTAACTCTACTTTTCCTCAAACCTAGTAATTATAATATCACCTCTCACTACTATTTTTTATATCAAATCAACCCTCTTACACTAAATATATTACTCTAAACATCACCTACACCTCAACTAATAACCATCTCAATTACGTTTTATCATCAATTATTATTTTTTAAATTCTCATTACCTAATTATTCCTTCTTCTCCTACGGAATTAAAATATTCCTCATACGCTCCCCCTCTATTTATGCATCTTCATCTATATAAAAACACATTATTTATCATTCTTTCAAAAATATATTTTTTATTCATTGATTCTATCATTCTCTCAAATATCTTTTAACTTTTATAAATATATATATTATAAATGAATAATACGTATATGCTCTTATGGTTTCTCCATACTTATCCTATTCAAGTTATACTGCAAATGTATAAAGTTCCAGAAAGTATGATATAAACTATATTATTATCGAGTTCTAAATATATATATATATATATGAAAAGAAGAGAGCATAAAATGTATGTGCAACCATGTGATATACATCACGTAACATCCTTTCAAAATTATGGTGAGATTAATAATAACTATAATTTAAGTTAAAATTGTGAGAAAGACTTATAAAACTAGTTTTATTAATTTGTAAACTTGGAATATAGTAGAAATATGGACCGGGTATGAACGATAATGTTGGATGTGATCACGAACTAAATGTAAGTCAAGTTTAAAATGTTTAGATTTTGAATACATGGTAAGGTTAGATGCTAACAAAAGAACTCCAAGGTTATCAAAGTATACTAGCAGTGTGGCAATAAAGACACATAACTCATTGAAGAGAGGATTTAATCAAACAATTTCAGTGAAGATAAAAAAGAATGTGCCTACACTCTAGTGTACAAAGTGACATAAAGTGATTCTTTTCGGGTTCGATTACAAGGGACAAAAGATAGATGTTTTCTATCTCAAAAGCAGATATCGTCCTCCCCCAATTTTGTGTTGCTTTGTGATACAACTTTTTGTTTGTGAGAAGTTCATGAGATGATGTTGGAGTCAAGATATATGCAATAGCCTATAGTAGATTTTCTATCATTCAAATCAATGTCTCAATCAACATAGCTAAAACCAATTGTTGATATATTTGAAGTTGGACAAAAGAGTAAACCATGATGGATAGTGTCAACAATGTAACGAAGAATCCTCTTGACAATTTTTCGATGTGGATCTTATGGTTAATGCATATACTAACAAACCTTATTAATCGAAATGCTAGTTTAGGTTAAGTGATTGTTAGGTTCTATAAGGCACCACCACATAACGATATAGATTGGAGTCAGAAAATGCTGAAGATCCATCTTGAGTTAGCCAAAAATAAGAAATCATGGGTGTGGATTGAGGATTAACATCAATCATTTGAGCATGTCATAGGATATCTTGAATGTATTCATGTAGAGACAAATGAAGACAACCATTTGTGGTACAAGAAACTTCAACTCCCAGAAAGTAGTGCAATAATTTGAGGTCCTTCAAGCAAATAGATTACTTAGCACAAAAATGAGAGAATTTACATGAGAGAAAAAAGTTTTATATGATGATAATATCATTAACATAGACGAGAATGAACATGGTGTGTGTAATGCAAAACTTCACAAAGAGAAAAGCATCACTTGGTGGAATTAAAAGCAAAACTTATTAGAGTCTTGTTTAGTTTGTGAAACCAAGACCGTAGAGTCTATTTTAAACCATAAATGGTTTTGATGAGTTTGCAAACAAGATTGGAATCAGGAGAACAAAATTTGGGTGGTTGTTGCATATAAACCGTTTCACTTCAGTCCCCTTGCAGGAACACATTGTTAACATCAAGTTGGCGCATTGTCCATTTCTGAGAGATGGTTATGGTGAGAACAACATAGATGGTTTCATGTTTTATAATTGTCCTAAAAGTATTCGTGTAATGTATCCTTTTGGTTTGATACAAGCTTTTGGTTATCATTCTAGCTTTAAGTCTTTGAAAAGAGCCATCAACACTGTATTTATTCCTAAAGACCCATTTGCACTCTATAAAAGTAACACCAGCAAGGAAGAGTTGTGAGAGTCCATGTATTATTTTGAACAAGGGCTTGATATTCTACTTTTGTTTCCTTGAACTAGTTAGGACGAGTCAAGGCTTGTTTATAAGTTATTGGTTCATAAGATTAGTAGAAGGAACAATGTCAGCTTTGAGTTTGAAAACTCCAGCTTTGGATTGAGTGATTATTGTGGATGAGTGTTGGTAGTTAGACCACATGTAGATATAGTAATGTCATTTCTTATAAAAGATGACAAAAAAGGAACACAAATTCATGCAAAGTAATATCTCATGTAGAATTATGATCATGCATAGAATAAGAGTGACATATATCAGTAGAATTAGAAGATCGATGTGTACAAGAGTTGTTATGCAAAGAATGATTAGGGCATGAGTTAATAGGTGTACATTGAAGAACAACTAAAGGTAAAACATGAGATGGTAGTGTCATTTGGTGAAGAAGCGGTAAAAGGATTATCATTGAAAGAGTAAGGAAACAAGTTTTCAGTAAATAGAACATGTTTAGAAATATATGCTCGATCAGTTGGAGATAGGCATATGTAACCTTTGTGTTAAGAACTGTAACCAAGAAATAAGGACATAAAAGTTCTGAAATCAAATTTATGTTTGTTAAGGCCTTAATAGAGGATAACATATCCAAAAATTTTGAAAAAAAATAGTTTGGTTTACAATTAAACAATATTAAATAGGGATTACTATTATGAAGTAGAGGTGTAGGGAGAGTATTGATAATTGTTACCGTAATTATGAAAGTTTCTCCCTAAAATCTAAGAGGAAGAGACACAACAACCAACAAAGCAAGACATGTGTCAGTAACATGATTATGTTTCCTTTTATTGAACCATTCTATTAGTGTGTGAGGACATATTAAATGATGTTTGGTGCCATAAGTTTTAAGACATGAATTGAGACTCAAGAATTCCTTAGCATTGCCAGTTTGGATAACTAGTTAGGTTTTTTGAAAAACTATTGAAAAGCATGAAATTGGATGCAACTTGTGACTTTGATTTAATAAGATATAACCATGTATACTTTTTTTTATAAAAGCTTTCATGATAGGCATCACTATGCAACTTGACATCTCAGCTAGGCTGACACCTCAAGTAACAACAATCATCTGACATCACATGAAAAAAGTATTATTAAAAAAAGAAAATACAAAAAAATATGGGGGGACTAGACCAAAACCCATATGTTAAAAAAAATGATACATAGGTACACTATACCTATTCATAAGGAATTTTAATAACATACTAGATTTAAAAAAGCATCACGAAAGGAAATGTAATATGTCGCACCTCCTGAAGCAAGAACATGGGATGGTCACCTTATATCAATGAAAACTAGTTCCAATAGTTTAAGTGTCATGTATGAGTTAGAAAATGGTAACTGATGAGATTTACCAAGAACACAAAATTGACAGGAAAACTTATTGTTGTTGCATTTTACATTACAATGTCATATAACTTGTTGAACAATGCATGAAGAAGCATGGCCTAGTTATGAGTGCCATAGTTGAAAATAAGGCATCAATGGTGTGAAATTTGTGTATTTAGCAAAGAAAACACGTTTTGGTTGTAAAGGAAGGAAGACATATAACTCATCTTTAAGGTTTCCTTAAAGTATTATCTCCTTGGTGTCCTGAGTTTTCACATAGCAAAGGTTAAGATGAAATTAGAAAAACACATTATTATTCTTTGCAAACCAAGATACACTTATCAGGGTTTTAGTTATATGTGGTACATTCAACAAATTATTGAGAAAAATTAAACATGGATGAGAAGTTATAATGTATTGTGCAGAATGTGTTTGATACATATACGTGAAACATTACCTACTTTTACCATGTCATGACCATTGTAAGGATTCTTGTGTGAGATCATTGGTGATATGATGAGAAGCTCCACTGTTTGGATACCATAATGGATCAAGAACAGTGGATGGTGCTCCAAGAAGAGATGACTTAGTTTTAGAGTGAACTATAAGAGAAAATTGAGAGGTATTAGCTCGAATATTAAAACTTGATCATATCTATGTCAATAATTGATAGTTATATGACCAAATTTTCCACATATCTGACAGTGGGATCCATTACTTGGTTAAGGTGAAGAAGAAAAATTTCAAGAATTGCGAGAGTTGTGTTTCTATGTAGTGATTTTTTATTTATACTGCAAGAATTGTTTCGAAAAGAACCTTCATGGCTACTATAAGGCTAGAATTGTTATAACGAGTCTTATTAGGTTGTTGATTATTAGGATTCATGATGGAGTAATTGTATTGGCTTGTATAGGATTTTGTTCAAAATTCTTGTGTCGTTCAAACATTTCCTCTTGAGCCAAAAGAAGAGCTTTAATGTCCTCAACAAAGTATGAATCAATGCAAAAAATAATATATGTAACAAAGGGATCATACTCCTTAAATAAGTCATCAATAATGACCTTTATGTGATGTTCATAAGACACTAGAGCTCTAGCAACAACTAGAGTATCAACTACATTTTTTTAATATCCTAGAGATAAGCAGTAATTGAACGGTCTTTCTTGGGAGTCTTGAGTTGAAGCTTCAACTTTTTAATTTTGGAGCGTGTGTGTGAAGCATGATATGTATGCAATTTGGACCAAACATGACAAGTAGATTGCAGACCTACCATCTTTGTGAGGATGTGTGTTGTCATAGATGTAAGAAGTCATGCAACAACAAGTTGATCTTATTGTTCATGTAAGAGGATGTGTGAGGATGTTTGTTTAATGGTTGGTTTCTTAATTTTTTTTTTAAACTATTTCGTTCTTTTAATTTATTCAAGTATTGTACAATATCATTTGATTAAAGTCAAACACATATATAACAAGAAAAAGAAAATACTCTAATAATTTACTTATCATGTCTTTAGATTTTAGAAACTTCATAAATCATGCTATAAAAATTATGTGTTTTCCTTTTAAGAGTATCAAATTTACACCTAAATCATCTTAATTACGGACAATACATGATCGATCACAAAGATCAACTACATAGCTTAATCAAAAATTTTGACTTCGAGTTTAAAATATATAGTTGCATCAAATTGTCTCATGCTTTAAAAAAAAAAGTAATTAGTATATAGTAATTAATCACGTGAGTTTTGTGTAATTTGCAAGAGGAATATGGTAGACACGTTTCTTGAGTGGTATAGTAGCAGCCAAAGTTTGAAACATGTGGAATAAGTAATCATAATTAATCTAAAATTCATTTTAAATTGTTCAGTGTTATGGAATTCAATGGAAATATTAAAAAAATAGAATATAATTTTAGAGATAAAAAATTATTGATATCTAAAATAGTTTTTATTATTAATAAAATTTATAAATTATTTTTTAAATTAGTATTTAACTATTTACTAAGATTTTAGCTACCAACTACTTTAGATTCTAAAATTGATAGCTAATTAAATATCAATTAATTAATTGGAATAAGTAATCATAATTAATCTAAAATTTATTTTAAATTGTTCAGTGTTATGGAATTCAATGGAAATATTAAAAAAAATAGAATCTAATTTTAGAGACTAAAAAAATTTATTGATATCTAAAATAGTTTTTATTATTAATAAAATTTATAAATTATTTTTTAAATTGGTATCTTACTATTTACCAAGACTTTAGCTACCAACTACTTTAGATTCTAAAATTGGTAGCTAAATAAATATCAATTAATTAATTAGGTGTCAATTTAGAAACTATTTTATAAATTTAGAAACTACTTTATATATCAATAACTTTTTAGTCTATATAACAATATTGAACATTTTATAGTATATAAGTAGGTGCAAACCTCATTTTTATGAGTCAATTTTGTAAGGTTGAGTTAAGTTTAAAGTTCATTTCTTAATATCTTGTCAAGAGTCATCTATAATCTATTATAACGAAGTTTGTTAGACTCATTAGATCACTCGCTATCAGACCTTTATCTGATCCTCCATAAATATATAGTGTTATGCACGAGTTAACATGTCTCAGTGTAAAAAATATGTTGGAAACTTTTCATAGTATATAAGTAATGGAAACATCATGTGAACTGGTTTTATAAAGATGAGTTAAATTTAAAATATTTTTAATAAAAAAAACCAGTTAAAAGTTAAAAGTTGGTGAACGATATATAGCATATAGATATAGATTCAGTTGAGATGAGACGAGGTGAGAGGTTAAGTAATAGCCACGATATACCTGCGATAAAAATGATAGTTTATACCTTGTTTAGGAGACAAACTATGGCTAGGTCTCCTTGAGTTGTTTTTTAATGAGAGCAAATCTGCAGCAGAAAGATTTTCTTCTTTTCAACTAGAATATATTATTCACATTATTATATTACTAATTTGTTTTTGCTGTGAGGAGAGTTTGTTTAACTCGATATTGTTTACTATTAACTGGCTTTCGGCTTATCATGGGTGCTAACAACCATATCCTCTCTATAACTTCAACATTGTTAAATACTTTAATCTATAATCTATTATAATCTCTTCTTTAATGTCATGGATGACTCTAAAATTCAATCTAAACTTTAATTCAAATTACTTATTATTCTAAGATGCATAAACTAATGCAACATTCTTATGCGATTAACGTGTCGGCTGCACCGCATGTTACGCACTCCATAATCCAATCTCTCATTTCCCAAATCATTAACACCATTATTGGGGCACTTTTTTTTTAACCAGATTCAAAATTACGTATGTAACTATTACTTTATTTAATTACTCATTTTTCTGTACACCAATATAGTCTCATATAATTCAGAGTTGAGGTCAAGATCAGAGTTGAGGTCAAGATCAGTTTATATACTTTCTCCCCCTCAACTCATTGAGGCGCTTTTTCATAATAAAATTGTGACGGATCACCAACCTCCAAAACAGACAATACCTCGGATGCGATGATTGACCTTAGCGATACTGTCCAACGGACTTGAGGTTAGAACAACCTATAATTTACTTTAATTAACACAAAATATTTTATATTTTATAATTGCACTTGTACCGGTATGGCCGACCGAGATGATGACGTGCCCTGATCGAGTTGATCGAGACACACACTAACGTTGCTCGATCACCAACTGAGATGATGACGTGGCTCGGTCACCCTGACCGAGTTGACCGAGATACACGCTAACATGGCTCAGTCACCCTGACCGAGTTGGCTGAGACACCACGCACGGCCAGGCCGACCGACACATATACCATTAACGCTCAAACCAAGGTCAGTGAAGCTAAATTACCATTAAGAATTAGGTAATGCAACCATAAGTGTGATTCATTCCACTAATCATGCCCAATGAGGTAAGTCCATTAAAATAATATAAATAGCACACATTCCAATGAGCAAGGTACGTCATTTATTACTGTGCACCTACCCGAGTGTCGATCACCCGCTTTACTGACTTGAGTGTCGAAGTGTCTTCTACAGGTACCTCCCCCATTTAACATTCACCAAGACCGAGAGCCAAAGGAATAGCACGAAGGCGAGAAGGATCCCAGTGAAGTCCCAACAACCTGCCCGCCGAAGGAGGAAGACGAAGATTTCAATAGTTCTCTAGGTCTCATCTCCCTAGTAAAAACAATACTAGAGTAACTTATTTTATTAGGAATTTAACTAGTTTTATAAGTTTTAATTTTTTTATTACTATTATTTATTTTTTTATTATTAATTTAATTTTGCCTATTATCATTTATTTTAAATTTTTCAATAACAGATTGTTGCATTATTTTTAATATTTGTTAGATTACCATTTAAAATTAAATGTAATTCAAATTAAAAAAATGTTTATCATTATAAATTAAAGTAATTAACACCACACAAAAATATTGATTTATTAATGAAAAATTACAGATAAATTTATATTTTTTGACAAAGTGAAAACAATTAAAATCATTAAAAATAAAAAATAATGTTTAAAGGAATCTTAGTATTGTGAAAGATTTGGATTCACTGAGAAAGCCATCATAAATGTAGATAGTGAGAGGAGTAGTCATAAATTCATAATTACATTTAGCAACAAAATATTATCAGACTAACTCCGACCAATCGATTCACAAACTTTCACGTGGCCCCTTTACCTGTTTTCTATTATTAAAATAAGGAAAACTTAAGGAATTAAAAGTGATTTTTCATTTTATTAGGAACGGTAACATTACACTCACCTGAGATTTTTCATCTTCTTCTTTAGCAATTTTTTTTTTCATGTAGTTGATTCCTTAACCAATGTTTTAAAAGCATTTTGTTACCACAACATTAAAATAAAATACAATTTTTTGTACTAATAAACTAAAGAACAAATTTTTAATATGCTTTAGCTGATATATATATATATATAGTCTATCTGTACTCCAGAAACGAGAATGAAAATATATACCATTTTCATCATATTTTAACGTACTTTTATGTGTAAAAAAATTATATAATTATCACCCGATTGATCAATATTATAGAGTATATAGAATATTTATTTTTTATTTTTTAAATATTTTTACAAAATTAGTTTGTAGGGTAAAAGTTATTCTTAATTATGTATTTAATATGATTTTATCTCTAATCAATTTAGATTAGAACGTTAAATCCAAACTCACTTTTTCCAATATAGTATTAAAGACTATAATAAAATTTATTGAACGTACTACTTGTTATTCCAAATATCTAGTTTTACCCATTATATATTTATGTCTTAAAGATGGAAAAGTATATTAAAAATCTTATATTGACTAAAAATAAAATTAATATATATTATATAAGTGAAAATATATAATTTCCCTTTTATTTAATTTTATAAAAATAAGTTAAAACTAAAATCACCTGGCTTGAGTTAAATCTTTATTTAAGACATAAAACACTAATATTTCACTATACTAAGATATATTAAAAAAAAACTTAGATAGACTTATAAAGGGATTGAACTACTTTTAAATGTTTTATATACCAAAATAATAAACTTGAATAATTAATTGAAAATTAATACTGGATAAATTATATATATATAAATATATATGTATGTATATGCAATGTGATTCATTGTTAACGGTTGTAACGCGTATGAGAAATTCTGAAATGGTGTAGTTACGTAGTGACCAATCAAACCAACCGACCCACTTAATTTGAGGATTCATGCATAGGCATATATATAATGCATTTTATGATAAGAATTCCACAAGAAACGGCTCAGATATAACGATAAAACACAAAGTGGAGTTCATACATTTGGGAGACATGTATAATCATAGTCACATCTCATCTTAATCTTAATGTGCACGATGACATATGATGTATATCAAAACTTAGTTTTTATGTACCACAATTGTGTACGACTACTTCAATCTCATCACTTTCTTCAAACTTTTACAATTATTTCTTTTAACCTCACTATACCATTTTATTTTTAAATAAATCATAACTTTTTAAGATGTATTTTATACTTCTGTAAATAAAGAGTTGCTTTATATGATTATATCTCACTCTTTTAAACATTTTTAATCAATATTCACTCACCATATATGCTGGACAAAACCAACTTAATCAATAAGGTCGAATAAAAAAATCTCCTTCATTTCTAAATACACTTATTTGTCAAATCAATCGCAGAATTTAAAACTTAACATTATGGAAATATAACTATATATTTCAAAAATTAAAATATTAAAATATTTTTTTATCCCAAAAAAAAATTGTATTGAATAAAGAAGTATTAGGGATGTTCTAATCTATATATACTAAAAAAGAAATAAAACTATAAAAGTACATTCTTATCTGATTAATAAAATTAATAAAGAGTTCATCTATAAAACATCATCTAAAAAAATGTCATTATACATAATATAATAATTGACTTTAAATATTGACGATTAGTCATTTTATTTGTACTAATATCAATAACTATGTTTATGTATTTTTTTATATAACTCTGGTAAAGTTTTTTATGGAGTAGACGGTCTTATAAGATAGTTTTCGATTTTGTTCCTTGTTGTGTTTTTGTTGTAAGAATAAATTGTTAGTTGACTTCTTATTGGTAGCTAAACATCACACTCATAGGTATTATGATGTAGATTTCAAATATTCAGTTATATTTTGTTACAAGTTTTTTCTATACCGATTAAAATATTTCTAATATTTTTTTTTATTATTGATTAAAAATAACTATGCATATAATAGAAAAGATTTTTTTGTTTTACCTATTTTTCTTTGAGCTTTAGATTGGTTACACTTAGTAGTAATTTTTTTTCTTGTTCAGCGGTACTCTAATATAAAACAATGAGAAATTGAAAAACAAAATGTGGTGATGGGTATACAATTTTGTGTAGATTAAAAAATGAGGTATGACACATGTAATGTGTTAAATCCTAATTGTCAAATTTTAAAAAAAAAACATAATTAATATTGATAATACAAAATTAATTTTAATATGTTGAAATGTGAAAATTACAAAATTATTTAAAAAAAATTAGGGATGAATGAGTTCTATACTGTATTTATATAGATGTAGAAGAAGTAGATATATAGGATACAAAGTTCAGCAGAAAAGACTAAAGAGGGTAAATGACAAAAACTCCTTTAAAATATAGATGAGTAAGAATTTAACTTATATAAAAGATAAGGAATGCATATTAAAAGATTCTTATATTTTTTTAATAAAGTTGTAAACATTAATTTATTTCTTAGTTCTCATAATAACAAAAACTTCCCCCATAAAATAAAATAGACAGAAATAAATGTGTATATTATTATATCTTTATATGAAAAAAATATATATATTCCTTTTCAACCATATTAGATGATGAGAGACCACAAAACACATGTATAGCATTTGATTAGGAGGAAAAATAATTAGGTTAAGACCCACTAGAAAAGGTAATACACGTGCTTATAACCTATATATATGCCTCTGAAATATGAGTAAACCTAGCAAATTAATAAACATACACATTTAACTAAGTGCAAGTGTAGCACGAAGGCAATAATAATTAAGGATAAAAGAACTATAATTACAATTAGGATTAGTATTTGGTGTTGCAGCCAGCACATGGAATGCGCAGTCATTGTTTATGGAAATTAAAATCTTAAGAGTATCACCAATATATAAGTTCTTAATTATACTTGATCAATATTTAATTATGAACCTAAATAAAAACTGTTCCATTTAACTTAAGAAGTCAACGAAAATTTTGTACATTTTTTACATGAACTCCAAAAAAGCTCAACAAAGAGTTCGATGGTTCTTTAAAAAATTCAACAAACTTAAATATTTTTTAAACACCTACCTTACATTACAATAAAATTATTAAAATTAATATTATATGAAATAAATTAGATATTATTTTATATATAAAAACTTATTAATATCTAAAGTAATTTATATTATTAATAAAAAATTATAAATTATTTTTTAAATTAATGTTTAATTAACTACTAATTATTTTAGATGATAAAGTTGAGAGTTAAAACCTCAGTATCTAATTAGATACTAATTTAAAAATTAATTTATAAATTTTTCTATTAATATTAGAAATTATTTTATATTAATAAATTTTTAATTTGTTAATAATATTTAATATTTAGTTAATATAGTAATTAATTATTTTTAATTTTTAAAATTATTTTATTTAATGATTTTAGAGGAAAGACATTGGATTCTTAATAATTAAGATAATGATGATGTAAGAACAACAAATTTACTAAATGCTTTGGTTGAAGAATCAAATCCATGTTTGAAAGAGAAATGGTATCAATCAATGATTGAAGTTCAAGTGCAATTAATGTTATTATTTGTATGTCATATACCATAAAGTAGTAGACATTGAATTAATAGATAGGTGAAGTGGAGTTGAGTTCAACAATTAATTGCTTAATCAGATCAGAGAAATTGAAACCCTTGTGCTGGGATTGACCTACACATGGGAGGGACCATGAACCATGAATCATCTCCATTTAATTTACCATTTTTCATGGCAGCGATCTTCCATGTGTGCACATGGTTGAACATGCTTAACACTAATTAATAATATATGTAAATAAATAATCTTTTTCCTTTGTTTTTGTTACCATTCATCTTAATCATACTCTTATGGAACACGATGAATGATTGGAAGAAAATAAGATATCAGGTTCAGCACTTGCACTATAATTCATTAACATGACATTTAGTTTGACCATTCACATTTCAGTTTGAGGTAATTCAACAGTAGACATGCTTTATCTACATATTAATTTGGAAACCTACTTTAAACTCTACTATTATCCCAATTAGTGATAAACAAAACCTTTATCAGTTTTTATTAAATTGAATACTATTTTATAAACTAAGACATATCTAAAATAATTTTATTATTAATAAAAATATATAAACTAACACTACATGAAAATTATGAAATAAAAATCAATTTTAGAGACAAAAAATAATTAGTTGTTATAATGACTAAATTAGAGACCATTTTATAAACTAAAAATTTATATTATTGTTAGATGATTTCTAAATTGATACCTAATTAGCTACCAAGGTTTTTACTACCAAATTTAGAATCTAAATAATTAATAGTTAAAACATTGGTAGATAATTAGATACGAATTTAATCTCACATTAGATATAAAGATTTAAACTAGTAACTATTTTAAATTTTAAATTAATATTTATAATAATAAATTTAGAATCTAAAATAATTAGTATCTAAAATCAATTTATATTTTATTAGAAACCAATTTATAAATTTTATTAATAATAGAAACTACTTTAGATATTAATATTTTTTTTATAAAATAATATATAACTTAGTTAATATAATAATTAATTATTTTTTATTTTTAAAATTAATTTTTATTTAATAAATTCTTATAATATAATGATTTTACGTTTATCATGTTGTTTTGAACTCAAATTATTCCTAAATTATTGTTCCTTTTAAAGTTTAATAATTATACTATATGATTTGATTCCAAAACAACATATAGATTGAAAAAGAAAAGTTTATATAAATTTAAATAAGATATATATATATATATATATTTAAATGAAATTTAATGAAAATATAATGTGTGAATGAGTAGTTAAAGGTTTGTGATTCACGTGCATGGAGCATCATTGACTTATATGACAACAACCCGTCTCAAAATCAGTCTTCAGAGTATTATTACTCCTTCTAAGTCAATAGCCGAAAATATAGAATAAAGATGACTGAGACTTACCATAAACTTTAGAACATACTTTTTTTAATATATGAATATTTGTATTTTATAAAAATTTAAAACAAATATTTTAATTCGTACATTTAAAACTTGAATTTCAGTAAACTTAATTTTAGACCCTGACCTTGGAAAAATAGCTAAAGCAGTTGAAAAATCTCAGGCTTTAAATCCTTTAAATTGTTAAGATCATATTTAATACAATTTTCAGTTTTTTTTTATCATTTTATTTTTATTACTTAGTTGGAGGTTGATACAATAAGATAAAAAATAATGTACTGGAGATATTGAAGAAAAAAAAAGTCATCCCATGGTCTTATTATTTCAATAAACATAGATTTTCTTAGCTTTGATGACCTATATTATCAATCTTAAATGTGGAATTAGAAGATCCAAAAAGTTTATCATATAGATTTTTAATTCTTTTGTTGGATATTATAATATTTTAATGAGATTAATTTCATCATATGTAATGAGTTATAAGATATTGGATATGATATATATGTTTCATGTGCCGCAAAGTTTAACCAATATTTTTTTGGATTTATTTATTTATTTATTTTATATATCATTAAAAAAAATCATGAAATAGAAACTAATTTTTAGAAAAAAAACTAATTAGTTGCTATAGTGACTAAATTAGAAACTATTTTAGAGACTAAATAAAATTTGGTTTCTAAATTGGTTTCTATTATTGTAAAATAGTTTTTAAATTGATATCTAATTAGTTACAAAATTTTTAACTATTAATTATTTAAATTTTAAATTTGATAAAAAAACCTTAATTGCTAATTGGATACCAATGTAAAAATCATTTAATAATAATAAAGACTAATTTATAAATCAATTTTTTTTAATATCTATAATAGGGTCTAATTTAGTTATTATAGTAATATTATTTTTTGTTTTTAAAATTTGGTTTCTATTTTTTTTTTAAGTGTATGTGTCTATATATGAGTTGGAATATGATAATATTTTCATTGTCGATAAGTTTTTTTTTTTTTAAATAACCTAATTTGTTTTAAAACTGAATTTGTTTTGTTTTCCCTGAAGATATTTCATGCTGACATCTCTATGCACCTTTCTAGAAAAAGAAACATCATTATCGAGCCTCTTAATTATTTTTTAGAATAAAAGTGTAACAACGCAACTCGCACTGTGTTGAATAGAAGCATTGTTTAATTGAAAAGTAACAACTGCTTAATCCTCTGCAATTAATAATTCCATTGCGCCCTTGATGGCAAGATTAGTCTAATCCAAACATGGGTAACTGCAACGCCCCCCAACCAATGTATGGCAGTTGGGATCCGCATCATGAAATATTCTTCCAACTTTGTTTTCTCCAAATTTTAAATACTATGTCTATCTTACCTTCTTCAATCCACTGCTGCCCAACAATCATGTTACCATTTTTAAAACTAAAATATTAAGGATACAAATGCTACACTCACATGCATGACCACATTCTTCTCCATGCAATGCAATTACTTTAAAACTCCAACCCAAAACCCCCCCTCACAACCTTCCTTCAACTTGCCATTTTCTTTATATTTACAAGCTTAAAAGTAGATGGGTAGTATCAAAGCTTGGTGCTTCCACTTGTGATGGAAAAGTAATCCAAACAAAACAATTGGTGGATTCCTGGTCCTAGCAACGGTTTACCAGAAAAAACTACTTAACTGTCCTTACCAACTAACATCCTTGTGTAACACCCACTTAGATTACTATAAATTCAACCAATCATGTTTGTTTCTTAGCCTACATTCACATGGAGGCTAATCTTCAAGAAATCACAGGAAACACTTTCACTTGATTTCATTCATGCATTTGCACAAACATGTAGCGGGTGGTTAAGGACATCGGAAGAAATGACACACAACCCCATTAATTAAGTGTTTTTGCAAAATGGTTAATCGAAGAAAGGGATAGGTTTTTTTTTTTATTAATGATGAAAGAAAAAGTGATTGTCTTCATACAATAAGTTTCTTAGATTTTGAAGAAGAGTGTCCCTGCATCCATGACCAATAAGTCCCTAGTGTTGGAGGCACATGGAGAGCACAATCAGCTGAATTAAAATCATAAGTGTGGGTCACTTTTTTTCAAATTAGACAACTTTTTAGACTATTAAATAGAATACCTAACATATCATCAAAGACATGAGCAACAACCTATTTCTTTATGTTTGCAAAAGAAATGCTACCAAAACATTTTTTAACATCCAATTTTTTTAAATGTGTTTTATTATACTAAAAAATTTATTAATAAAAACTAATTTTAAAGAAAAATAATAATTAATCGTTATATTAATTAAAATAAATACTATTTTATATACTAAAAATTATTGATATTTAAATTAATTTTTATTATTAATAAATAATTTTTAAATTGATATCTAATTAACTACCAAGGATTTAACCATCAATTATTTAAATTATAAAATTGATTTTCAATTTAAAAAATATTTATCAATAATATAAATTAATTTAGATATAAATAATTTTTTAGTCTTTAAAATAATATTTAATTTATTCAATATAATAACTAATTATTTTTTCTATAAAATTGATTTCTATTTAATGATTTTTTAGTAGTGTTATTATTGAAAGTTATATAAAAATTATAATATAATATAAATTAGTAAAAAAAATCTATATATAAATAAATATTATGTATTCATCTTTTACAATTAAGATATTCTTTAATATTCAGAGTATTAGTGTAAGTATAATTAAATATAAGTTTGTAAAGAAAATCAAAATAGAATTAGTTTGTGATTATCTTTTCTTTCATGGAAATTAAATATAGATATATCAAGAAGTTTTAAATAATTTTGTTATTGCTGATAAAAAAAAAAGTTTTAAATAATTCAATACATTGCCCAAAAACTGAGTTGGAATTGCGATTAATTATATGTGATGAAATTTAAAAAAAAAACTACCTGTAATGAAAAGAAGCTTGGATCCTCTCCAACATATCTAGTAATAAAAACTACGAAAAATAAACAAAACATAGAAATATAGAGAAACCAAGAAGTATTGGTAGGGGAATATCTAAATCTAATAAAGAGACATGTTAATTAGATATATTTATTGTAATTAAAAATAGCACATTAAAAAGAAGAATCGTATATTAAAGAAAAAAGACATTTATAAATTATCAAAGTTTTTTTTATCAATAATTATAAATTATAAAGTGTTACAAAGTTTTCTTCTTCCCATTAAACTCTTTATAAGTTTAATGTTGTTATCTCAAATTAACTATATCCTTATAGTATCCACTTAATAATTATAAATATCAAGATTAAAGTATGATAATGGATAATTTAAAATTATTATTATTAATTTGGTGGGTAATTTTTTTTTACCAATTTTGATTAAGTCGTGTGCATGAAATCGATTTGAGATAAGGATTTGTGATCATGAGAAATGAGTTTGCTGATGAAGACATAATTATGAACATGATACATGATTTTACTATCTTTATTAAAATCGTGTGACATTTACAAAATTTATTTAATTAATTGAAGTTATGTATGGATATTATGTCGTCCATATATTATTCAATTATACAATTTCAGTATGTGATTAATTTCAAGTACAAAATCAAAATTATTGATATCATCACACCAGAAAAATTTATAAATATGCCTCCCTTCCTTCTCTTCTCATGCATTAGAATAACATTTTGTTTATCTCAACTTGTTTACAGTTATTACTAAGTGGATCTGCAAGAAGAAAATGTTAATTTGAGCACAATGATTTTAGATGAAATATAATAAAAGATTGTGATTAAAAAATCCAGATAAATGTAAGGAAAGTCTAGTGATAGTTGCTTGTTCTTTCTTCTTTTCACCCTTACTTTTGGTAGGTCACTTCTACTTTAAAATTAATTTTTACTTTAATTTATATTTTTTAAAAGTTATTTAAAAAAAATTATTTAAAATTGAAAAATATTTAACAAAAATAAAGCATCTACAAAGATCTAAGAAATCCTTCGAATCTCAAATAATCGATGATAACTATTTTTAAGATAGACATCACCCTGATAACGAGACAAAGTGTTTTTAGACAAATCTATAAATAAATATATAAATATTCATTTATTAATTTTTTTAATATAAGGTTATTTTAGTAATTGCTTAAATTATTAAATTATCACATATTTTTATTCTACTTCATCAATTAAATAAGTGACAAAAAATTTCACAATTTTTTTTTTCTTTTCTCTAATTTTTTAAAAAATATGACTTTTTTTTTACTTCTTGTTTTTCATTATTTTAATTTGTAGTGTCTAATGTAAACAAAGTTTAAGATTATGCTTTGTTTCACTGGGAATGAGATGGGAAATGAAGAAAATGAGGAAAAGAATCAAAGTGAGATCGTTTAAATGTAAAAATAAAAATAAAAATTGAGTGTAAAGTTTGTAATTAATGTAACTATTTTTTTATTTTTGTTATAAAAATATATATTAATTAATTACTTCATCATAATAAATAAAAATTAAAAAAAATTAAAAATATAAATAAATTTTGTTGAAGAAACATATATATCATATATAACATAATCAATTATATTAAAAAGATAAGTATGTCAACTCAAATCTTCACATATAGGTTAAGAAGGTTACTGATAAAATTTGCTTGGCTTTTAATGTTCTGTCCTCTTTCTCTTTGAAGAATACATTTGCAACTTCTCATCTCCAAATTCAAATAATATTTTTTCTTATATTCTTTTTTATTTCCTTTTCCAATTTAGACAACCTTACTTTTAATTTTTATTTCTTTTTTACTCTTTGAAATTCTACTCTCTAATGCAAGCAAAGTCTAACACTAAAACTATATTTAAAGATTTAAAAAATATTTTAGAAAAGTAGGCAAAAGTGGTCAAAAGTTGAGGAAGGGTGAGATTTTGGTGCATTTTGTTGTGATTTTGAAAGTGTAAATGAAACGCGTAGTGGCCTGTTGTATTGTAGCACAAGAACATCATGGCTATGTTTGGAAAATCATAGGCTTCCAAGTGTATGCCACGTGTCCGGTTTGAATGAGTCAGTTAAAGGGAAAGATTGAATAATTTATCAAAAGCTGCATGATTTGAATGTGATGTGAAAAAGAGATTGATTAGCAATTCCAATTCAATCACTTCAACTACGTCATTCAAATTTCACTATTCTACTCGCTTCTCAACAAATTTGCTTTCCCATTATAACAAATCTATTTTTTCTTCTTTTAAATATCTTATTACTAATTTTTGTTGGAAATTTAACTCATTTTTTAGTGATATAATAATATAATGTGATTTGAACCTAAAGTTTTCCTCAAAAGAACTCAGTCGGTTCAATGTATTTTTTCTTCGCATAATTTAAACGACTTAATTTAATTAAAATATTTTTTAATCTCAAGATTAATTTTATTGAATTAAAGAGGGAGTGAAAAGGAAAAGAAATTTTTTTTATTTTAATTAAGAGAAAGATAGTTGAAAATAAAAGAAAATGAGTAAAAATCTCAAATAAATTTAAACTATACACGACATATAATTTCTAAAATGTAAAACATAATTACACAAATTTATATATTATATAATTATGATTTATTGTATCAAAGTATATTTTAGTTTTTATTTGAAAAAAAAAATATTTTTCATAACTGATTCAAAAGGGTTTGCTATTTATTTTTATAATCATAATAAAAATTTATACAATAAATTTGAGTTTTTTTAAAAAAATAATGTATTTATCTTACATAAAATTATGTTAGACACATGCTAGAATTGTTAGAAACTCAATAAATATTTTTTTAATTGGACACTTCACCGATACATGTCTTACAAGTGTCAGTATCCGATATGTGTGTATGACATAAACACGTCATTTAAGAGGAGAGTTCGAACTTCATAGAATTTAACTGATGACATAAAAAATAAAATTAAGTGAAGAATATTATGATTTACCAAAGCATCCTTGATTTAATTTCATAAGTAATAAGCATAAATTAAAATTGAAAAAAAAAGTTAATTAGAAGGTTATTGTTTTATAAAACTGAAAATAATGCTAAAAATATTTAAAATTTAATATATTTAAATAATGCAAATCATGTAAAATAATTGCACATATCAATTAAATAAATTAAATTATAATAAAAAATTCTAATGAAAAATGAGAACTGATGATTAAATTGAAAGAAAATTTAATAAGGTAAAACTATAAGGCATTTGACACTTATTACATTATATTAATTTTTAATTATTACCTTTATTTAGTATTTTCCTAAAGTAGGAAAAACTTAAGAAATAGCAAAAACTTAAAATTAATTTAAGATTAAATTGCATTCCAAAGTTTATATAATGAATGAGGATAAACATAAAAAAAATTCATCATACTTCTGGAAATAGTGGATTAAGAAATAGATTTATGTGGATTGAAAATTCTAATTGAATGAAGAAATAATGGATAATAGATTCATAAGACTCGTTCTTCATCTAATTAAGTCTTCAACATTTTCTAAAAAAATCAATTATAGAATAACAATGAGACCAAAGTTGTCGATTCTATTACGCTTCAGCACTGGTACTTAATGCGATTAATTCTTGAAATTTGAGATTAATTAAAGAAATGTTTTACTTAATTTGACAAAGTAGTGCACGAAGTGTATTCTAATAGTGGAAGATGAAGACTAAAATTAAATTAAGACAATTCAATTGAATGACCGAAAAACTGAAAGTCTTACTCTCTAATTTAGATTGCAACAAAATTATAATGATACGCAAACCTATTTAACTCCTAGAAATAGAAAGGAAGGAAAAAAGGAGGAATAAAATATGATAAGGGATATTTTTTTTTAATTCGCTAAAAGAATTTATAAATATAGGAGTAATTGGGATACAACATTCTTTATACAAAAACTTAATACTATATAAAAACAAAACTAATTAAAATATGTGATATTGGTTCTTTAAGTAAATCTGAATTTTCTTACAAAAGATTTCAGTATAAATTGAATATTCTTCCTCCTCTCCTCTTTCTTGTAGACTATACCTATTTATATTTATATTTATCATTCACATACAAGATCATGCATATTTTTTGGAAACACTACATTATATTAAGTGATTTTCACTTTAACTCATGATTTAAATGTAGTCATGGACGTTTTGATAGTCCCTTCTATTATTTTTTAACATTCACTTTTGTATTTCATACTTGTTGTCCACCTTCCTAGCTGCTTCATTCTTTTCTGATTTTTATTGAGTGAGGTAGGCCTCTATTCCTGCATAAAAAAAGAGTTTGTCTAGTAGTAAAAACTACTTTGTCTATGATATTAGACATACCACTACATGAAAACATAAACCTTCATCTTTACCCCTTTACCCTTACACCTCTTTAATTTAGAATTTTAGTTTTCTTGCGTGAGTTGTTGTTGTTTTTTAAATTCAATTTTAGGAATTAGTTTGATGCCCTTAAATTCTTTAACTTTTTACAACATACCTCACTCATACATGTTTTACTTGGATTTCTAACTATGTTATAAGCCTTTAAGTAATTTTTTAGACACATGCACCATTCAAAGTAGTTAAATGTAGTCTTTTTTTATTTATATTTGTAATTCAGGACCACCATTTCAATTGTGCAATTTTGCAAATTTTGTCTCATCACAAACAACATTCCTAAATATGACTTTTTTTTCTACGGTCCCCTAATCCTCTCATGACTGCTATCCACATAGTTTTCCAGATTAAATTTTGATTTGTATTCAACCTAGTAGGTAAAACTGATGAAAATGGTTCACTAATATGTTGAGTGGTATAATTGTAATACCTATCCATTTATATGAAAGACTCCACTCCCTATTAGCCATCTTGCTTTCTAAATATAGATGTTTTGTGGTTTCTACCTCCTCCTTACATAACCAACACAACTTTGAAGGTATCCCTATTCCCCTATTTTATAGGTTGTCCCTAGTAGCGATCCTATTCATGTCTAGCCTCCATGCAAAGTGTTTAGTATTTAAGACTGCATTTGTTTTTCATATTTGTAAGAAATACTTATCTTCCTCCCAAACTGTATTATTGTGCATGATCATATATGTTGATTTTATTGAATATGTTTCTGAATTTTCTCCTTTCCATTTTAAACTATAATCATTCAATTTTGACTTAAAATTTGTTAGTTCCAACACAAATTATTCTACCTAAGGCATTTCCCAATTAAACTAATCCCTTCTCACACCAAACTACCACTCCCATGTGTTATTGTTCCATTTTCTCATTTTGAAAATTGTACCCATCTTAAGATTGGAGTTGCTATGTAGTCTAAGGTATTTTTCAACCAAAATGGTATCTTTATTCCACTCGTGTGACCAAAACTTAGTGTTATTTCCTATTCCTAAACACTGATATTTTTGTCTAACCAAATTTGCTAACATCCTACTCCACATATTTTTTTGAGATCCTTCCACCATAATGATTCATATTTCAATTGCTACACTATGTTTGGCTTTCTCTATTAACCACATTTAGAAATTAGTATGTTCCTCCAAATTCTTGTATTCTCTATTACAAACCTCCATTTCCATTTTGTCATCCTCATTAAAGGTTTGTACATCTCTTATGTCTAGCCCTTCTAGTTCTTTTGATTTTCATATTTTAGACCACTTCACCCAAGTTATTCCCATCTCTACAAGAATTATTTTTGTATTTTTCTAACTTTTGTTTAATATCATTCTTGGGACTTTAAAGAAAGGTAGATAAAATAGCGAAAGTGCTGAATGACAGACTTAATCAAACAAAATCATGTTACGTGTCTACCCTTCAAATGTGCTAACCTTTTCCTAATCTTATTAAGCATAATAACCCATATCTTTTCCTTTCTCAGATTATCCCTTTTTGGGATCCATAGATATGTGAATGGAATTGTCATGTTAGAGCAATCTAGGATAACAACAGACTGGTTAATTTATTTATCTTTTACTTTACCCAATTTTCTTTTATGAAATTTGAGACCAAATATAATTTCAAATCACCTTAACACTACTTTTAGAGTTAATATATTTTAAGTATTATTTTGACAATGAAGAGGGTGTCATCCGTATAGTGTAACATACAAATTTTTACTCCATTTAACATTAAACTCTTGATTTGCCTTATGATTCTAGCTAAACTCTTTACTACAATAATATAAAGGAATGGTGTTAAGGAGTCCCCCTACCTAATTATCTTGGTTGGCTTAAATTCATCAATTGGATTTCCATTAATCAAAATAGATATTGTCATTGATGTTAGACATTCTGTAATCCACTTGATCCACTTTCTACATAATTCTAGTTTTTCTAGCATGTATTGTATGAATCTGTATCTAACTGAATCATAGGCTTTTTCAAAGTCTACTTTCATAATTAAAACACTCTTCTTCTTACGTCTTAGTTCATTAATTGTCTCATTAGCTACAAGTACACTATTAAATAAGTTTCTCCTTGAAATGAAGGTTGATTACCATTGAAATTGGCCTATATTCCTTTAATTGATGTGAATTTTCATTTTTTGGAATTATAGTGATAAATGTTGCATTACATCCCTTAAGCTATTTCTCATATTTATGAATGTCATCATTGTTGGAACCAAATCATCTTTAACTACTTCTCAGTGTGTCTTAATGGGATTGAAGTTCATTTCGTCTGGTCCTGGAGTTTTATTTTCCTCACACTCCCTCACTGCCCATGAATTTCCTCTGATGTGAATTGGGCTATTAATTTTGTGTTATCTTCCTTAGAGATAATTGGAAATGACACCCGATCCAAGTTTATTTTCATATTTTCTATCTCCCAAATTGACCCTTAAATTATTTTTTATCTCATCCTTTACTTTGTTTGACTCTTTAATCCTTTCTCCTTTTAGTGTCACTCCTTTAATGCCATTTTTTATTCTCTTCCAGTTTATAATCTTATAATCGAGTGATAGTATTTAGAGATGGAATTCCCTTAAGATATCCATTGCTCTTACTTTATGTTTTTCTAATGTCTCTTGATTAAACATTATTTTCTTCAACTTAGCTAACAATTATCTTCTCTCTTTCTTCTTACCTTCATTTAATCCATATTTCTCATTATTTAGGTCTAGCTCTCTTATCTTCTCTATTATTGTTTATTATTGTTTTTTTTTTTGTAATATTAATGTCGTCATAAACCTCTTTATTCTAAGTTTTCATTTCTCATTTTAAAAATTTCATCTTCTCCTTCATGACAAATAGTCTAACTCCCTATATATGATAGTTAACCCAAAAACTTTTTATTAAATCATTAAATCCATTTACATGGTTGTTAGACATCTAATACATTGAAAGATTTTGGACATTAGTCTATTAGTCTATAAGTTTATTTTGCAAAATCAATCCACAATGGTCACTACCCTATCTAATGACACTAATATCCTATTATACCTTTTTATGTGCTACTTTCTTTGTATAACCTTAATCTTCTTCCTAACATAGTTATGTCAAATAATTTTAGATATTGGAGCAAAGTATTTAACTCATCTATTTTTTTTAAATTCTTCCCTTCTCTTTCTTCTGTGTTTCTTATCATATTAGAGTCATCAATCATACACCAAATGCTATTATTATCTCCTCTTTTAAAACTTATATGATTTCATTCCATAGGTTTTTTCTTCTTCTCATAATGTACATGGAGAATATATAATCATTATTGATATCAATAGATTTTTATCTCTCCATAGACCCTTCAACCACACATACCATTTTTCGGATTGAGATTGATCACACCTCTCTACGAAATGTTTAGGATCCCTTAACTCTGTTTGTTGCTGGATTATGTGTTCACTCACAATTATTATTTTCCTAAATACTAAAACAAAGCTCATTGATCACTATATTTATTTTTGTTTTTATTATTTTGGTCTCTGTTTTCCATTTCCTTTAATTTTTTAAAAATTACATTTTCAATCCCCTCATCAGAGATATTACTACGGAAAGAAAATGTTGCTTATAACGTCTTTTTTTTTTATATATTAGTTATGGAATCAGCTCGAAAGGTCTTCGTTGTTTGGTCTTGTTGATTTTCTTTGGTCCTCTTACTCGTTTCTCCCCTATAACATTTTCCTTTATTCTAGAAATGTTGTTGGTTCGATATTTGTTTGGTTGATGAGGATCATTCTTTTCCTTTCCCATATTTGTTGCTTTCTTTGCCATGCTATTCTCCTCTGCATTCGGTGGCTTAATAAGGGATATATGATAAGAAGAGAAAGTTATATTGTAAAATAATAAGTATATGCGAAATATGTGACTTACGATCCATTTATACCACTTCATCATTAGATTTAAATTAAGTCCTTAACAATTTTCCTAAAAAAATTCTAATTTATAAACTCATAATTCTTTTTATAACATTATATTTCTTTTTTTCTCATGTCCTTTTACCTCTTACCTACCCTCCAAAAATAAAACTATGATACCAATAATATGTTAGTCCAAGCGGTTTAGATTTCTATAAACAAGGTTTTATCTATAAGTTGTATAGATTAAGAAAAGAATGATTGAAAATAGGATTTATTTTATAATGGTATGATTATGACTTCATTATATTTTTTCCTTCTTAAAGTATATTGTAATTACATAATTTTATTCTCTCATATTTCTATTATACCAATTAAGTCTTTCATGTATAGTAAATCACATTAACGATGGTTCTAGAACTGTCATTATTCCGTCAACTAACAATGAAAAAAAAAATAATTTTAAAGATGGTTCTCAAATGGAGACGTTGTTATAAGTTCTTTTTAACAGATGAAACCGTTGTTATTTTTAACAGATGAAATCGTTGTTATGAGTGTTTTTTTTAAAAAAAAGATGTTTTATTATTATATTTACTTTAATCCTCCATAAAATATCAAATTTATGCAGAACAAAACAATAATGCAATATGAATGTCTATATACAATACATTAGTATATATAACATTCTACAAAAAGTTTTATAAATATAAGAAAAAGTTTTATGTCATTCTAATAATTCATCTATCTTAAAGTGTAATACATGGTTACCTTAAGGTGCATCCAAGTGAGTTTCTTTGCATTTGAACTTCTCCTCCCACTCAACATGTTATATCCAGAATAAACACTTGTTAGAACACATAACATTATGTAATGTAATAAATTTGTGAATGTAATATAATCATAATGGTTTGATAAATCTCTAATTTATACTAGGAAAACATGATGCAAAATTTCAGAATTTTCTGACAAGTGAAAGTATGTGATCTAAAACCTTAAAATACTTGAAAAATACCTAAATAATACTTAAAAATAAAAAAATAATAATAAACAATGGATTTTTGGAATTTTGGTCGACCCAAATCCTCTTTGGGTATTGGCCATCGTGTTTGTTACCTCATTTCAAGCAACTTTCTTTTTTAACACGTCTTCATCCGACTTTTCTGTCAAAAGTTATGACCGTTTGAAGTTTTTTCACGCTACTTTTTGCCAACTCCAAATCTATTTCTTTTCTCTTCAATGTCAGGACTTCTCCATCAAATATCTACTAAATCAAGTTCTCTCAAATCCTAAACTATTAATATTTATAATAAAATTAGTTCAAAAATTTAAAACCCTAAAAATACTAATCTTCTATAGTGGAGTTGCGGGTTCACCAAGTTCGCCGAAGCTGTTATCGACGGCGTCTAGAGGTGCTACCAGCGTGAAGTGTTGCTGCCAAAGGCGGTTGTTTGGAACGAGAACCTGCATGATTGGAGGCGCCGCATGGTGGGAGACGCGACATAGTGCTCGTGCGGCATGAGGGCGTCGTTGGCGCGATGGTCGTTGCGGCACGGTGGTCGTTGCGAAGCGGGCGATTTAGTCGTGGCGGTGCGGTCTGAGGTACTGGCACAGTGACGACATGGAGCTGGTTCGTAGAGGTGCATAGAGGAGTGAAGTGGGAGGGAAAGAGAGAGTGCATTGGTGAGGAGTAGAGAACCCGAAAATGAGTGTGAGGGATGGGAGAGTGGGCTGGACGGGATTTTAATTTTTGGGGTAGGCACATAATTAACTACGGTTCTATAAAGAACTATCTTCATTCTCACTTTCGTCTTCAAATTAACGACGATTCTTCCTAGATTCATCATTATTTACTGTTCTTTTGATTTATAGAACCATCGTTATTTATGGCTTCATAATTACAAGTTTGCCACCGTTTTTTTAACAATGGTTTTGGTTTAACCGTCTTTATAAGGAATCGTCCTATTGATATTTTGTACTAGTGATTTGTGATAAACTCTTAGTTTTGTATAAGAGTTTGGATCATCCCTAAAATGGTTAATATTTATTTATTTATTCTTGTTGATAATTTTTTTAAAAAATAAAATAATGTTTTCATGTTATCATAAGTCCACATTAAGATTAGAAGTTAAATTTAATGGTAATTTATAAATTTTATTATCTCTCAATTTACTAAAAATAAATTAATCACGAAACTAAATTTAAACATCACACCATTATTTAAATGTGGTGATAAACGTAATAAAAATTAGTTAAGGATAGAAAAACATCAATAATATGTTATGTCAGCAGTATGATGTGAGCTTCTCCGGTGGTGAAGGACCTGTTATGCAGGCTCTTGGATACGATATATAGATCTCTTATTTAGGAGGTTTGATTTAAGTTATTATTTTGCTAAATTTCGTTTTAGTTGTCTTTCTTTATTCATTTTTTTTTGTCTAAAAGCACTAGATTAAATTGTTTTTTATACGGATTAAAATATTTACTAAATACTCTAATTTATTTATTTTAAAAAAAAAACTAGAAAAAGTTGAATAATCATCTAAAAATTAAGGAATTTCACTTAAAACTACAATATATTGATAGGTGAACTTCAAGAGAGATAATAACGTTGAGTATGTTTAAAAAAGTATGAGGCTCGAAACTATTCATAAAATAAAATGAAATTATTTAAAGATTATGAAATTAAAAAGAGATAGAGCGAATCAAGATAACGTTTGGAGCAACACAATTGTGAAGTGGGGGAATTTATTTTAATTTACATTATAAATGAGACGTGGGTACATTAGAAAAGACAAAAATACATTTGTAATACATAGTACTTCTCTAACACGTCCTAAAGCAAATGACAATAAATATAAATACATTACTTATTTTAACATGTATCTTCTCAATCTTCTTTCCTTGTCTTGTCCACTTCATGTCTCTAACTTTATATATATATATTTAATGTTACTTCATATCATACAATTTTTTAAAGATGCTTCAAAAATCAAGATTATAATCAAGATTTCTAAAATATTAAAAGTGAAATGTATTTATGCTTATTTTTTTAAATGAATTAGTTTTTATTAATGTTAAAATAATCATTGCATGGACACTAATAAAAAATCATTAAATATAAATTAATATTAAAAAAAAAATTATTGTATTGATTAAATTAGATATTATTTTAGAGACTAAAAAACTTATTGGTATATAAATTAGTTTCTATTATTGATAAATAATTTTTAAATTGGTATCTAACTAACTACCAATATTTAAACTACCAATTATTTAGATTCTAAAGTTGGTAGTTAAAACCTTGGTAGCAATCCCAATTTAAAAATTATTTAGCAATAGTAACTAATTTAGATATCAATAATTTTTTTAACCTCCAAAATAATATATAATTTAGTCAATATGACAACTAATCATTTTTTTTTCTCTAAAATTGGTTTCTATTTGATAATTTTCTTATTAGTAAAATATATAAGTTTGAATATTGTATTTTAAGATACACTACAAGAAAACCATTAAATAGTATGATAAAAAGTAATTAATCATTATACCGAGTAAGTTAGATACTATTTTATAAACTAAAAAATTATTGGTATATAAAATAGTTTGTATTATTAATAAAAAATTATGCAGCAGTTTTTAAATTAGTATTTAATTATAAATTAATTTAAAATTTAAAACAATTAATAGCTAAAATCTTAAATACAATAATTTAAAAATTATTTTATTAATAATAAAAAATATTTTAAATAATAATTTTTTTTAGTTTATAAAATAACATATAACTTAATTAATATAATATAATAAAGTAAAATGAGTTATTACTTAATAATTTTGTTTTAGTAATATTTAATCGTAATTAATCATGAATCGAAAATAAAAAGTGTTATACCTAAGAGAACTTTTACTATTAAAGGAAGTTTAAGTTTTACCTAAGAGAGGATTATAATATTGTTTGAAGTAAGATGAGATAGAGAGAAGTAAGAAAAGATTAGAGTTGAAGTTATGATTAAAAGAGAAAGAGGTAGGTTTAGAAGTAATATTTTGTAGTTTGTGGGAGAAAGCTAACGTAACGCGTTAGGTGCACAGGAAGAGTATCTGGAATGAAGAAGAGGTGCAGGTGGCAGTTTGTTAGAGGGCACCAAAAGCCCTGTGCACTCCACTCAATTTCACCAACACTTCTTTCTTTCCTTTTTCCCACATGCTCAAGATTCCTTCCATATTATGGATTAATGGACAACACCATTCATTCAAGTTCACCATCATACTTTTTTTTTTTTTTTCTTTCTTTCCTTTTAGGGACCAAACCCACCTCAATACTACATTAGATAGACTACGCATGGCATCATATGCCTTTTACACATGGATTTAGGTCATAATTGCTTTCTTCCAACACTTATGTAACATTTCTTCCCATAATATCATGATATTATATAATATTTACAGATCACATTTAATATTATTATTATTATCTACTTCACATTAAACCACCATAACACATGCTTTTCAATTTCATGTAAACAAGAGGTAAATGAATACATAAATTTCCTTCCTAGAATCACTTTCTGACCTAAACAAATTAAGAAAAACAGTTAAATTTCTTTGTATTTTTTTTATATTATATGTAAACTAATTTTAACCCATGAAAAAACTTTTTTTTTTCTGACTTCTTCTCTCTTCTATTTATAAATTAATTTCTTTGACTTTTAATTCTGTCTGCCAAATATGTATAGTATGCAAGCACTTAAATTCCCATTATTTGTTTGTGGATATTTGCTGGTGCAAGAGCATAGTACAAGAGTTAGGTATATTCGTTTCTCTTCGTGCTACTTTGCCGGAATTAAATAAATAAAAACTTACTTTTTATAAAATAAATTTGACCCTTGATATATTTTAAGATATAAATACTTATATGTACTTTTGTTAAGTAAAATTACTAATAATTCTTGTGTGAACCTAATATAACTTTAAAAGTGTTACTTCAAAGTGTAATAACTAATAAATATATTATATTAGTCCGTAACGAGGTTTTTAAGATAAATTTTTAAGACTCTTCTCTATCTGTTCATGTAGGGAATTCAAGGTTTGATAAGGAGGGGAGTGGAACAATAATCTTGAGTGGTCTTGGAAGATAGTTATTTGAATAGGAAAGGAGTTAGGAACAACTGGTTTTGATCATGGATGGGAAGCGCATAAATGTAGATAAAGAGGATCAATGGGTTTGGAAAGAAAGTCATTCAACAGAGTTTACGATCAAATCAGCATACACAATTTTAAAAGATGAGGCCTAGGGGGATGATGCATATATGTATGAGGGGTTCTGGAGGATTAAAGCACAACCATCAACTCAAATCACAACTTGGAGGGTTTTGGAAGATAAGATTGTGTCTAAAGTGAATTTGGAGAGAAGGGGGATCAATTTGATTGAAAACGCCTGTAGTATGTGCATGAAGGAAGAGGAAACAACGTCACATCTTTTTTGCATATGGAGAGTTGCTTGGCTTGTTTGGTCAAAGTGCTATGAATGGGTGGGATTGACACCAACGAATCATTGGGAGCCAAAAAGCATCTCTCACAGTTTAAGATGATGGATGTCAGTGAAGAAATTAATTAACTTTGGGTTGCGTTTGGGTAGCTGCTGTAGGAGAATTGTGGAAGCAATTGAATAAGAAGATTTTTTAAGAGAGGCATGATAGATCAAATTAAAGTCTTTACACTGGTGCAATTGAAGGTATGGTCTTGGGTAACATCGAAGGTACTAAGGATGCACAAAAAGATGACCAATGATGCACACTATGAAAGGTCATCTCAACATTCAAGTGAAGACCTCACTAGAGGGAGAAATGGACAAAGACCAGAGCATCTCAAGTTCTTCCTGCTGATCTTCTTAAGAATAAAACAAGTTGTAAATAATTTGGGCTCACTTTGGGGGTCCAAATAGAACATATAGGCTAGAATAAGGTATCTTTAGCATAATGGGGTGTGTGTGTAACATTTTAGCTTGTTCCTAACCCTTTTGGAAGACATTTTGACCTAGTTTCTAGAAGAACAAGCCTAGGATGCGGGTTTGATTTAGTCAAACCCTAAGACTGCCCATTTTTTCCCTTTTCCCATCCTACCCCTTTAGCTTATTCTCCAAGGCTCTTTCACCTATAAATAGGAGGCCTACCTGGTGTATTTTTCAAGTTGAAATTAATATAAAAAGAGTTACTCTGCACAAATTGCGTGAGGTGTTAGTGATGTTTGAATTTCTCTTAGCATTTCTTATCTTGTGAGTATTGAGAGCTCTCAAGTGGCGGCTATCTTCACTTATCTTGGAGGTCAGTCACACTCCAAGTGGCGTGTTCCACTTTTCAAATCCATCACATAAACTTTCTCCTTCCTTCATCTATTCATCACATAAGTTAAAATAATATATATAAAAAAAAATATACACCATAATTGTTTTACCTGACATGCAATTACACGAAGTAAACAACTTCTGAGTCATAATCATCTTCATTTCCATTGTTATATTTTGTGAATCATTTTGATCCATATGCATGTTTGATAGAAGTGTTGGCACTCAAGTCCAACCAAATTGAATATGTTAAATGAAGACTATATGTTACAATAAAAGAAAAACAACGTTTTCCAATTTTGATGGCATGTGCTCAGTTCAAAGCATATGTAAGCATTTTGCATCTAAATGTTTTAGAGTAGTTTGTTAGTGTATAACCAAAATGCATATTCAATAATAAGAATATTAATGGTGGTTAGAGTTAAACTTCTACCTCTGGACAAGTGAACCGAGTCAATTGTAGTACAATTGGTAAGGGGGTTGTCGTATTCACATGGACTAGAAGATGATGCAACAGTTAAAAATCATGATATGAATCACAACATGCAATGAAGTCAAAGAATTTATAATCTGAGCAATGTTGATGAACAAGAACTAAAACAAACATACAAAGATAAAGATATTCAAGTATGATAAATTGTTGAGATTGAATAGACTTGTAACAATCTATACTTCAAAATTACATATACAATATATTTCAAATCCTCTGCTCCTTAAGGTCAAACTAAGTTCATTCCTTAATCATGGTTATCTAGAAACCAAACTAACATAATCAATCCCTTGATTTATAGTAGTATGTTTCTGCATTAAGTTAGAATAGTAAAGCCAATCACTACAACTATGTCCCTGGTAGTTGAAGTTCTTGGTTGATTTGATTTAGTTCTGAAAATGAATGTATTTTCTAATATCATTCAAAATCTAAAGGCAATGGTAGTGATCCCTCACTTAGCAAACACTAAGTATAAACCAAATCAAATATATGAATGAAATACACTAATATATAAATCAACAAAGTACATACACTAAAAAAAAAATCAATTTTACATACAAATAGAAATTCATATGTAAATTAAGCATTAGATACAAATATTATTTATAGACTTTTATCCATCATTAAATTTAACATTACATATGATTGTAAATAATGCACTTAGTAATTACATACAAATTATTCATAGATAATAATACTACAAATAAAAAAATTCATGTATGTAAATATTTGTATATTATTATTATTATTATCATTATTATTAATAATAATACTAATATTATTAATATTAATATTATTATTCATTAATAATAATAACATAAAAAAATTAATATTAATATTAATAATACTAATAATATTGGTAATGATAATATTAAAAATAATCCTTTTATGTTTGTTGCTCTTGCTTATCTTCTTTAATTTTGAAATTATCTATCTATTAATCTTGATTTACAAAATCTTGTATTAATCTTGATTTACAAAGTTAGCTGCATTTTGGTTTTTGATTGAAATTGTTTCAAAAGAAACTCAAAGAATAGAAATCTCTTGTGTTGCTACCCATTTTTGAATCAATCGTGTTTCTGTTATAATTGCATTCAATCTTTTTTTTTATCCTAAAGAAGTTTTTGGAAGAATTTCAAAGAAAGGAGATTTTTGTGAAAAATATTTGAAAACCATATCACACCCCTCCAACCTCTTGGTTTCTTAAACCCGTTCTCTTTTTTTTTTTTTTTTTTTTTTTTAATTTAATAAACCTTTTTTTTTTTTTTTTTT
>Ga0123342_1000334_pt1 | contig 71109 bp, 33 predicted proteins | sample Turbeawhitnodule_FD_89960 | JGI IMG/M metagenome (GOLD analysis project Ga0123342, IMG submission 89960) | Root nodule microbial communities of legume samples collected from Mexico - Turtle bean Mexico white nodule | ecosystem: Host-associated > Plants > Roots > Nodule | place: Mexico: Nepantla... | reverse complement strand
TGCACACTTATCTTGGAGTCTCCATCCTCCTAGTGGCGTGATCATCCAACCATTCCTCCATCTTCATGAGCTTTCTCTTCTCCTTCCTTCCTTCTCTTTAATTGTTCATGTCTTAGCTTGCTTTTCTTGAAATTTTGTTCGGTATTTTCAGCTCCTTTTTAGTTTTGCTTCGGTGCTTTTGTTTCTTTGCTGTTCTTCATCTTTTCTTCTTCAATTCAAGTCTTTTGTTCGGTGCAATTTAGTTTTTGTGTTGTTTAATCGGTGCCTTTGCCTTTTCTTCCAATTCAATCGGTTCAATTTGACAATATGTGGAACTTCCATATGTGTTTGGGTTTTGGTACTAGTTTTGGTGAGTTCTTGTTCATAGAACCTTGATCCAATTCTATGATAAAGTGCCTATCTCATATCCAACTCAAGATGATTTCTAAGAATGTCAAGAATCATTCAAAGTGTGCTAGTGAAATCACATCATTACTCCTTGGGTATTTTGGTCTGAAATTTTTACCAGACATTGGTCATTGTGTCTACTGAGTTTTGGCTCAGATTTGACACCCAAATTCGTCCCACAAGATTTGCAATAAATTTTTTATCCGTCCCTGCCAGGCCCGAAAAGAAGTTTCGTTTGTGTTTCAAACTGTTTGATTTTTTTCCTAGGTGAATACTCATCCGTTTGACCTAAAATTTGTCGCGTTTTGTCCCAAATTCAGTCGAGATTCTTACGTGAAATTTCAGGAAAAAACTATTCCGGGAGAATTTTTCAGAAATTTTGTTGAAAACCAAGGCTATCCTCTACAGAAACTTGTGAAATTTCGCCCTACTTTCTGCAGTTTTATTCTGGGTCCGTATTGCGTTCAAAAAATTCATAGAAGTACTTTAATATGTTGTTTGCACCCAGTTAAGGAGGCACGTCCATAAACAAATCACAAAGAGAAGATGTGGGGAAGAAAAGCCAGGACGTTCTGTTTTCGGAAAACCAGTTTTGTTCACTCTCGGTCCGAGACATACTACGCCTTACTCCTTCGGTATTTTGGTCTGAAATTTATACCAGACATTGGTCATTGTGTCTACTGATTTGGCTGAGATTTGAGACCCAAATTCGTCCCACAGGATTTGCAATAAAAAATTCACAGAAGTACTTTCATATGTTGTTTGCACTCAGTTAAGGAGGCACGTCCATAAACAAATCACAAAGAGAAGATGCGGGGAAGAAAAGCCAGGACGTTTTGTTTTAGGAAAACCAGTTTTGTTCGCTCTTGGTCCAGGATTTACTACGCCTTACTCCTTGGGTATTTTGGTCTGAAATTTTGTACCACACATTGATCATTGTGTCTACTGAGTTTTGGCTGTGATTTGAGACCCAAATTCGTCCCACAGGATTTGCAATAAATTTTTTATCCATCACTGTCAGGCCGAAAAGGAAGGTTCGTTTGTTTTTGAAACTGTTTTAATTTTTTTCCTAAGTGAATACTCATCCGTTTGACCTAAAATTTGTTGTGTTTTGTCCCAAATTCAGTCGAGATTCTTACGTAAAATTTCAGGAAAAATCTATTATGGGAGAATTTTTCAAAAATTTTGATGAAAACCAAGGCTATCCACTACCGAAACTTGTGAAATTTTGCCCTACTTTCTGCAATTTTATTCTGGGACCGTTTTGCGCTGAAAAAATTCAAAGAAGTACTTTCATATGTTGTTTGCAGACAGTTAAGGAGGCACATTCATAAATAAATCACAAAACGAAGCTGCTAGGAAGAAAAGTCAGGACGATCTGTTTTCGGAAAACCAGTTTTGTTCACTCTCGGTCTGGGACTTACTACGCCTTACTCCCTGGGTATTTTGGTCTGAATTTTTTCCAGACATTCGTCATTGTGTATACTGAGTTTTGGTCGAGATTTCAGCCTTAAATTCGTTCCACAGGATTTGCAATAAATTTTTTATCCATCACTGCCAGGCCCGAAAGGAAGCTTTGTTTGTGTCTGAAACTGTTTGATTTTTTTCTTAAGTGAATACTGATCCTTTTGACTTTAAATTTGTCGCATTTTGTCCCAAATTCAGTCGAGATTCTTACGTGGAATTTTAGGAAAAAACTATTCCGGGATAATTTTTCAGAAATTTTGTTGAAAACCAAGGCTATGATGCTCTACCGAAACTTGTGAAATTTCGCCCTACTTTCTGCAATTTTATTTTGGGTCCGTATAGCGTTGAAAAAATTCACAAAAGTACTTTCATATGTTTTTTGCACACAGTTAAGGAGGCACGTCCATAAAAAAATCACAAAAAGAAGATGCGGGGAAGAAAAGCGAGGACGTTTTGTTTTCGGAAAACCAGTTTTATTCACTCTCAGTCTGAGACTTACTACGCCTTAATCCTAGGGTATTTTGGCCTGAAATTTTTACCAAACATTCTTCATTGTGTCTATTGAGTTTTGGCTGAGATTTGAGCCCCAAATTTGTCCCAAAGGATTTGCAATAAATTTTTTATCCATCACTGCCAGGCCGAAAAGGAAGGTTCGTTTGTGTCTGAAACTGTTTGATTTTTTTCCTAGGTGAATACTAATCCGTTTGACCTAAAATTTGTTGTGTTTTGTCCCAAATTCAGTCGAGATTGTTACGTAAAATTTCAGGAAAAAACTGTTCCGGGAGAACTTTTCAGAAATTTTGTTGAAAACCAAGGCGATACCGAAACTTATGAAATTTCGGCTTACTTTTTGCAATTTTATTATGGGTTCGTATTTCGTTGAAAAAAATTCACAAAAGTACTTTCATATGTGGTTTGCACCAAGTTAAGGAGGCACGTCCTTAAACAAATCACAAAAAGAAGATGAGGGGAAGAAAAGCCAGAACGTTCTATTTTCGGAAAAGTAGTTTTGTTCACTCTTGGTCCAGGACATACTACGCCTTACTCCTTGGATATTTTGGTCCTAAATTATTACCAGACATTCATCATTGTGTCTACTGAGTTTTAGCTGAGATTTTAGCCCCAAATTCGTCCCACACGATTTGCATTAAATTTTGTGTCCAATACTGCCAGGCCCGAAAGGAAGGTTCGTTTGTGTCTAAAACTGTTTGATTTTTTTCCTAGCTGAATACTCATCCGTTTGACCTGAAATTTGTCGCATTTTGTCCCAAATTCAGTCGAGATTCTTATGTGGAATTTCAGGAAAAAACAATTCTGGGGGTATTTTTCAGAAATTTTGTTGAAATTTCGCCCTAATTTTCATATACCGTAGCTTGTGCAATTTCGCCCTAATTTCTACAATTTTATTCTAGGTCCGTATTGCGCTGAAAAAATTCACACAAGTACTTTCATATGTTGTTTGCACCCATAAAAGAATCACAAAAAGAAGATACGGGGAAGAAAAGCAAGGACGTTCTGTTTTCGGAAAACCAGTTTTATTCACTCTCGGTCCGGTGCTTACTACGCCTTACTCCTTGGGTATTTGGGTCTGAAATTTTTACCAGAAATTCTTCTTTGTGTCTACTGAGTTTTGGCTGAGATTTGAGCCCCAAGTTCATCCCACAGAATTTGCAATAAATTTTTTATCCATTACTGCCAGGCCCAAAAGGAAGATTCGTTTGTGTCTGAAGATGTTTGATATTTTTCCTAAGTTAATACTCATCCGTTTGACGTGAAATTTGTCGCGTTTTGTCCCAAATTCAGTGGATATTCTTATGTGGAATTTGAGGAAAAAACTATTCCGGGGAAACTTTTTAGAAATGTTGTTGAAAACCAAAGCTATCCTCTACCGAAACTTATGAAACTTTGCCCTACTTTCTGCAATTTTATTCTGGGTCCGTATTGCGTTGAAAAAATTCACAGAAGTACTTTCATATGTTGTTTGCACCAAGTTAAGGAGGCACGTCCATAAACAAATTACAAAAAGAAGATGCGGGGATGAAAAGCCAGGACGTTCTGTTTTCGGAAAACCAGTTTTATTCACTCTCGGCCCGGGACTTACTACGCCTTACTCCTTGGGTATTTTGGTCTGAAATTCTAACCAGACATTCGTCATTGTCTCTACTGAGTTTTGGCTGAGATTTGAGCCCCAAATTCGTCCCACGGGATTTGCAATAAATTTTTTATCCATCACTGTCATGCCAAAAAGGAAGGTTCGTTTATGTCTGAAACTATGTAATTTTTTTCCTAGGTGAATACTCATCCGTTTGACCTGAAATTTGTCGCATTTTTTCCCAAATTCAGTCGAGATTCCTACGTGGAATTTCAGGAAAAAACAATACTGGGAGATTTTTTCAGAAATTTTGTTGAAAACCAAGGCTATTCTATACCGAAACTTGTGAAATTTCGCCCTCTTTCTGCAATTTTATTCCTCCCACAAGATTTGCAATAAATTTTTTATCCATCACTGCCATGCCCGAAAGGACTGTTCGTTTGTGTCTGAAACTGTTTGATTTTATTCCTAGGCGAATACTCATCCGTTTGACCTGAAATTTTTTGCGTTTTGTACCAAATTCAGTCAATATTCTTACATAGAATTTCAGGAAAAAAACTATTCTAGGATAATTTTTATAAATTTTCGTGCAAACCAAGGCTATCCTTTACCTTAACCTTTGAAATTTCGCCCTACTTTCGGCAATTTTTAATTCTGCATCCGTATTCCGCTGAAAAAATTCACACAAGTACTTTCATATGTTGTTTGCACCCAAGTAAGGAGGCACGTCCATAAACGAATCACAAAAAGAAGACGCGGGGAAGTAAAGTCAGGACATTCTGTTTTCAGAAAACCAGTTTTGTTCACTCTTGGTCCAGGACTTACTACACCTTACTCCTTGGGTATTTTGGTCTGAAATTTTTACCAGACATTCTTCATTGTGTCTACTAAGGTTTGGCTGATATTTGAACCCCAAATTCATCCCACGGGATTTGCAATAAATTTTGTATCCATCACTGCTAGGCCCGAAAGGAAGGTTCGTTTGTGTCTGAAACTTTTTGATATTTTTCCCAAGTGAATACTCATCCTTTTGACCTGAAATTTGTCGCATTTAGTCCCAAATTCAGTCGAGATTCTTACGTGGAATTTAAGGAAAAAACTATTCCGGGAGAATTTTTTAGAAATTTTGTTGAAAACCAAGGCTATCTCCTCTACCGAAGATTGAGAAATATCGCCCTACTTTCTGCAATTTTATTCTGGGTCCGTATTGCGCTGAAAAAATTCACACAAGTACCTTCTTATGTTGTTTGCACCCAGGTAAGGAGGCACGTCCATAAACAAATCACAAAAAGAAGATGTGGGGAAGAAAAGCCAAAACGTTCTGTTTTTGGAAAACCACTTTTGTTCACTCTCGGTCTGGGACTTACTACGCCTTACTCCTTGGGTGTTTGGGTCTAAAAGTTTTACCAGGCGTTCGTCACTGTGTCTATTGAGTTTTGGATGAGATATGAGGCCCAAATTCATCCCACAAGATTGGCAATAAATTTTTTATTGATCAGTGCCAGGGTTGAAAGGAAGGTTTGTTTGTGTGTGAAACTGTTTGATTTTTTTCGTGGTTGAATACTCATCCTTTTGACGTGAAATTGGTCACGTTTTGTCCCAAATTCAATGGAGATTTTTAGGTGGAATTTCAGGAAAAAACTATTTCGGTAGAATTTTTCGGAAATTTTGTGCAAACCATGGCCCTCTACCAAAACTTGTGAAATTTCGCCCTACTCTCTGCAATTTTTGTTCTGCGTCCGTACTGCGTCGAAAAAAATCACAAAAGTACTTTCATATGTTGTTTGGACCCAGGTAAGGAGACACGTCCATAAACAAATCACAAAAAGAAGATGCGGGGAAGAAAAGTCCGGACGTTTTGTTTTCTGAAAACCAATTTTGTTCACTCTCGGTGTGGGACTCACAACGCCTTACTTCTTGTGTGTTTTGGTCTGAAATTTTTACCAAACGATCGTCACTCTGTCTATTGAGTGTTGGCTGAGATTTGATCCCCAGATTCGTCCCACAAGATTGGAAATAACTTTTTTATTGATCACTGTCAAGACTGAAAGGAAGGTTTGTTTGTGTGTGAAACTGTTTGATTTTTTTTGGAGGTGAATAGTCATCCGTTTGACCTGAAATTTGTCGCGTTTTGTCCCAAATTCAGTGGAGATTCTTACGTGGAATTTCAAGAAAAACTATTTCAAGATCATTTTTTAGAAATTTCCGCACAAACCAAGGCTATCCTCTACCAAAACTTATGAAATTTGGCCCTACTTTCTTCTATTTTTGTTCTGCGTCCGTATTGCGCTTAAAAAATTCACACAAGTACTTTCATATGTTGTTTTCACCCAGGTAAGGAGGCACGTCCATAAACAAATCAAAAAAAAAGAAGATACGGGGAAGAAAAGCCATGTTTTGTTTTTGGAGAACCAGCTTTGTTCACTCTAGGTCTGGGACTAACTACGCCTTACTCCTTGAGTGTTTTGGTCTGAAATTTTTACCAGACGTTCGTCACTGTGTCTATTGAGTTTTAATTGAGATTTCATCCTCAGATTCGTCCCACAAGATTGGCAATAAATTTTTTATTGATCACTGTCGGGGCTGAAAGGAAGGTTCGTTTGTTTGTGAAACTGTTTGATTTTTTTCATGGGTGAATAGTCATTCGTTTGACCTGAAATTTTTCGCGTTGTGTCCCAAATTCAGTGGAGATTCTTACGTGGAATTTCAGGAAAAAACAATTTCAGGAGAATTTTTCAGACATTTTCACTCAAACCAAGGCTATCCTCTACCAAAACTTGTGAAATTTCGCCCTACTTTCTGCAATTTTGGTTCTGCGTCCGTATTGTGCTGAAAAAATTCACACAAGTGTTTTCATATTTTGTTTGCCAGCGGTGAAAGGAAGGCTCGTTTGAGTGTGAAACAATTTGATTTTTTTCCTAGGTGAATACTCATCCGTTTGACTTGAAATTTGTCGCGTTTTGTCCCAAATTTAGTCGAGATTCTTACATGGATTTTCAGGAAAAAAAACTATTTCGGGATAATTTTTCATAAATTTTGTACAAACTAAGGCTATCCTCTACAAAAACTTGTGAAATTTCGCCCTATTTTCTACAATTTTATTCTGGGTCCGTACTGCGTTGAAAAAATTCACACAAGTACTTTTATATGTTGTTTGCACCCAGGTAAGGATGCACATCCATAAACAAATCACAAAAAGAAGATACGGGTAAGAAAAGCCAAGATGTTTTGTTTTCGGAAAACTAGCTTTGTTTACTCTCAGTCTTGGACTTACTATGCCTTACTCCTTGGGTGTCTTGGTCTGAATTTTTTACCAGATATTCTTCATTGTGTCTATTGATGTTTGGCAGAGATTTGAGCCTCAAATTCGTCCCACAAGATTCGTAATAAATTTTTTATTCATCACTGCCAACAGTGAAGGGAAGGCTCGTTTGTGTGTGAAACTGTTTGATTTTTTTCCTAGGTGAATTTGTCTCATTTGTCCCAAATTCAGTCGAGATTATTACGTGGAGTTTCAGGAAAAAAAACATTTTCAGGAGAATTTTTCATAAATTTTGTGCAAACCAAGGCTATCTAAAATTTTATTTTATTTGTTATCATTCAGTTGAGTGGAGAGATTGGTACCTTAATTTCTTTTTGTTTTAAAGTGATCTCCTTTTCTATTAAATAAAAAAGTCAAGATATTCACCAAAATCTTTTCCTATTTTATCCTTACTTCATATTTTATTTGATTAATTTAATTTTGGTTATTTGGACATTTTATAATTTCATAAGTTAATAAAGCAATTTTTTAATTTTAAAATTTTATTTATTTGTTTTCATGTAACTGACAAGAGAGTGGAGAGATACGTTACTTTATGTTTTAAGTGTCATTTAAATTTAGTTTTCTGAAATATATTTTCGCTTCTTCAGTTTTCACGGGACGGGGACGGTTGTTTCTCAATTTGTTTTTTTTTTATCACTATTATTCTCTCTTCCATCTCCCTCACTCTACCTCTCTTCTTCCGCTAATTTCTTCAAATCGTTGTTCTGGTTGGCGCTGTCTCTCCTTATTGGCCCCTCCTTCGCTCCCTCTTGCCTCACCGAAGACAATGTTTGCGTCTTTCCTAATCTAGAACATGATCTAGACAACAAAGGCTCGAGAAAGTCGTTGCCATCGGTATGGATGTTTTCGTTGACGACAGAAGATGTTGTGTCCTTAGGGGCTAAAGGTAAAGTGGGAGAGGTGGAACTTTCTCCTGAAATTGAAAATGCGAAGTTTTTCTTATGTTGTAGTTCGTTTTAGTGCAAAGCTATGGATGTCACAGTGGTCAACCCCGGTTCCAGACTCTTCAAGGCCGGTTTTGCAATTATCGATGAATGACATGAAATCTTTGGGTTTCATTTTCTTAATCAGGGCTTAGAAAAAGGCTCACAAGATTGCAAGTAACACGATGTATGATTAGTTCTTTTTCTTCACAATATGATTGGGGGTTGCCATTGGAAGTGGGCATAAACTGTAGTGTAACATTAGTTTAGTTTTTATTTAGTTTATATGCTATGGTGTTATGTTGAAATGAAGTTGAATTTGTTGTGTTTAACTTTAACGATGATTAATAATTATTTTTATTGTATGTTTATGTCCTATATTTTTGTGTAAGGTTACGTTTTTCCTGGTTTATTTTGTAGGTTTTGATGGAAGCAATTGTTTTACGAAGAACGAAGATCAAAAGATGTGACATTAATTTTAACGATGTGATTAATAATTATTCTTATTATATGTTTTGTCTTATATCTTTGTGTAAGGTTGCGTTTTTCCTGGATTATTTTGTAGGTTTTGACGAAAGCAATTACTTTAACAAGAACAAAAGATATGACATTGGTGTGTCTACCATCTAAAACTGTTGAGATTTGTTATGTTGAGTTTTCTATGGAAGAACCAGAGTGGTGTGATAGGGAGAAAGAGAAAATAAAGGCATTGTTGAGAAGAAGTTTTATATATGAGAATAAGACTTCGCCAAATTTGTGTTGATTTGAAATTGTGTAAATTCCAGTCACAACGCAACCTTACAATTAGTGAAGCTATAATTTTGGCTTACAAATATTAACTCAATAGTTTCCTCAACTTGATCCAATCAGTGGTTCAGTTAGGTTTCTCAAGCATTCTCTTTCCGTGCCATAATTTATTCAGCCTAAATTTAGTTTAAAAAAACATTATAAAACTTAGCAATGATAATAAGTTCATTTTTTAAAATTTTGATAAGAATACGCATGTAAGAAAATAATAAATAAAATTTATAATTTTTATAAACTTAAAAAATTATGGATGACAGAATTTCAAAGGATCATTTAAAGGTAAATTATGTTTTCTCCTTCAGTAATATAAATTTACTTAATTATTGTTATAATTTAATTAATAAAGATATTTATTAAGAATAATTTTATTTCTTTTTTAATGTTATGAAAGGTGAAAGACATCTGAAATATTAATTTTTATTTGCTCTACTGAGAAGAATTCATTATTATAAAATCATAACATTTCAAATGAGTGTTTTCTCCTTTTTAGAACATATGTATATAGACAAATTGAAGTTTAAAATGCGAATATAAATTTTTTATTTATAATACATATACTATAAATTTATATTGTTAATATAAGTGTATTAACTATAACATTGTTTATTCGAGTTTTAATATTAAACATAAATATATAAATGAAAATATAAAAATGCGGATACACAGGCGCGAGAGCCTCAGTGTTCCCACTAGTAGTAATAATAACAATAACATTAATAATATTAATATTTTTATTAGTAAGATTAATAATAATTTTTATAATATTAATATTAATAATTAATAATATTAATTATATTAATACCTATTGTTGGAGATCCCACATCGACTAGAGATAAGGACCTTTCATTGTATATAAGTGGGTGCAAACCTCACCTTATTGAGCTTTATGGGGTTGAGTTAGGCTTAAAGTCCACTTCGTAATATGGTATCAGAGCCATTTCGAGCCTATCCTAGCGAGTGTTTGTGTTGGGCCTATCAGACCACCCAAAATATATAGTCCCACGCACGAGTTGGCAGTCTCGGCGTGAGGGGAGTGTGTTGGAGATCCCACATCGACTAGAGATAAGGACCTTTCATTGTATATAAGTGGGTTCAAACCTCACCTTATTGAGCCGGTTTTATGGGGTTGAGTTAGGCTTAAAGTCCACTTCGTAATACTTATATTAATAATATTAATCATTTTTTTATCAGTAAATAATAAAATTAAATTAAAATGAACACTTCATGGGTGTCCCAACCTTTATACAAACTGCGTAAAACTAAAAAAAAAAAATCAAAATAGAACATCAATATCGAACTCGAACTAAAACAGAAAAAGGTTTGTATTTTTGCTGCATAATTTCTGCAAAATATGGGGAAAATTTGCTCATTCAAAACCATTAACCCAAAAGAAAACTCTTTTAGTCCGCTAACTATCCACCATTCTCTTCTTCATTGTTGCCTAGATGGTATTGGTATCTCTTCTTTGCTACGTATCACAAATAACACTGATATGGATATTGATACGACACGGACACAGACATAGAGATACGTATAATTTTTAAAATGTAGGACACGGAGACACTGATCTATATATTATATAATTATGAATTATATATATTGAGTTTCAGTATTTTTTGTAGCAGAAAGATATTTCTCATGACTATTTCAAAATGATTTGTTTCTTATTTTTATAATCATAAGTTTGAGTTTTTAGAAAATTAATGTATTTTTCAGTTTTAAAATTGTGTTAAAACCGTGCTAGAATTGTCAGAAATTCAAAAAATAATTTTTGAATTAGACACATTATGAATACATGTCCTATGAGCGTCTCTGTCTGATACGTGTGTCTGACACAGACACGTCATTTAAAAAACGTGTCTGATGCATAAACAAAACACAACAACTCATTCTAACATCTACAAACCAACTTAGTTCTTCTTATTTGCTATCCCACACCAACAGCTCCTCATTCTCCCATCTTCCACTGCAGTAATATTAATCATATAACATTAATGATATTTATATTAATAATACTAATAATAATAATTATCGTATTAATAATATTCATAACCATAATAATATTATTAATATTAATAATAATAACTAATTATATTAATTATATTAACGGTAATATTATCAATATTAATAATATTATTAATAACATTAATAATATTGTTATTATTGGTATATTTTTAATCATAATAATAATATTAATAATATAACATTAATAATATTTATATTTATATTAACAATAATAGTTTTAATAATGTCAATAATTATAATAATAATTATAGTATTACTAATATGAATAACAATAATAATATTTTTTATTTTTATCATTATCATATTCATATTCATATTTTTTGTAAAGAAAAAATAAAAATCAAATGATAAGAAGAGATAACAACTAAACCAAATGATAAGAAGAGATAAAAAAAACTATAATTTTTAAGAGAGATGAAGATATGAAAAAATAAAATGTTTCACGTCGTTAGAAATGTTCTACGTCTAATCCATTTTTTCGTTCCACGTTTAATAAACTGTTTCCTTCCACATTTGACAAATTACTCCACATTTAAAATTTAAAATTGATAACTTTTTTTTACAAAATGACAGTACATTAGTATTAAAAATAAAATAAATAAATAAAAATAATTTTCAATTAATTATAAAAATAATTAATTATTTAAATACTTAAAAATAGAATATTCAAAATAAAATAATAAAATAGAAATAGAAATAAATTTGTATACACAAAAACAATTACAATAAAAAAAATTCTTTATATATAATTTATATATAAGTATATATATAACTATAGATATAAAATTAATTTAGTTGACGTTACATAGAATCAGCCATCAAAATGGAACACAAAGAATTGGTGTGAATAAATAGCAAAATCCACCACAAATTTAATATTATTAATTAATTAACGTTAAATTTCAGTCAACATTAAATATCTATTTTCCTATAATGTGAGAACGTTAAAATACTTCATTAGTCAACCTTTTTTCAATATATCTAAAATTTAAAATATTAATTGACAATAGAATATCATTACTATTAATTGATTACATAATAAAAATCTGAAAATAAATATGGATCAAAATTAATAAATACACTAATAAATCATTAATTATAGTCAAAAGTCAAACAATATGTTTTATTTTAGGTTACTCTTTTATCTTTTAAGTTAAACTATGATCACTGAACAAAACTGCTCTCAGGTTGATAGGGAAAAATTTCAATAAATTTAATTTAAAACTGAAAATGTTTAATTTCTAACATATTTGAGATGTTTTTTCATAATTAATTGAAATTAAACTTCTAATTGATTTAAAAGTTCCAATTATATGTTTTATCCTTAACTTTCCTTAAATTTAATTGACCTTTAATTTTCTAACTTAAAAAATCAAACCCTCACACTACAATAAAATCATTAAATGAAAGTTAATTTTAGAGAAAAAACAAATAATTATTATAGTAACTAAATTAAAGACTATTTTAAAGATTAAAACAATTATTAATTTTTAAATTAGTTTTTATTATTGATAAATAGTTTCTAAATTGATATCTAATTAGTTATCCAAGTTTTTGCGACCAAATTTAGAATCTAAATAATAGATAGTTAAAACTTTGGTAGCTAATTAGATATCAATTTAAAAACTATTTATTAATAATAAAAACTAATTTAAAAGTTAATAATTTTTTTAGTATCTAAAATAATATTCAATATATCAACTAATTATTTTTAATTTTTAATATTAGTTATTATTTAATAATTATATTGTATTAGTGTGAGAAAAACTCACATTCATGCATCTCAAGAGTCTTATAAAAAAGTCATTAGGAATCATAAAAGATTGAGACATTACTTATTCACTTTGATTCATGACAGTGATGACAACAATGTCACACTATTCATCTCTTGTTTTTGTTTTACTGTGTCTTTGCAATCTCTATTCTTCAGAAGCTCTGAATGGTGGATTCAGTGTGGAGATGATCCACCGTGACTCACCAAAATCACCATTCTATAACTCCACAGAAACCCAGTTCCAAAGAATTGCCAATGCCCTAAGTCGTTCCATTATCCGTGCGAACCATTTCAACAAATCTTTTGTGTCTGCAAACACACCTCAGGCACCAGTAACCTCAGCTCAAGGAGAATACCTAATCAGTTATTCTGTTGGAACCCCACCACTCCAACTCTTTGGAATCATTGATACTGGTAGTGACCTCACTTGGATGCAATGCCAACCATGTCAAACATGTTTCAAGCAAATCTCTCCCATCTTTGATCCTTCAAAATCCAAAACCTACAAAACCATCGGTTGCTTCACTGATACATGTCGTTCTGTAATAGGTACCTCTTGCCCTACACGCACCAGCAATTGTCTATATACTATTAGATATGGTGATGGCTCATACTCACAAGGAGATCTTAGTTTTGAGACACTTACCCTAGCCTCCACCAGTGGCTCACCTGTCACAATTCCTAGTTTTGGAATAGGATGTGGTCGTAGGAATTATCTTTACTTTCAACATGGAGGTTGTAGCATAGTTGGGCTAGCACGTGCACCAATGTCCTTTGTGAATCAATTGGGTCCATCAATAGGTGGAAAGTTTTCTTACTGTTTGGTGCCAATACGTTCACCACCAAGTGTATCTAGCAAACTCAACTTTGGAAATGCTGCTGTGGTTTCTGGGCGTGGCACTGTTTCAACCCCCATATATTCACGAGCTGGAGAACCATTTTACTACCTAAACCTAGAAGCAATTAGTGTGGGAAGCACTAGAATAGAGCTTGGAGGGTATCCACCAAGAGGTGGAAAGGGAAATATCATAATTGACTCAGGCACAACGCTCATTTCTCTACTACCTGCTACTTACTCAAAGTTGGAAGCAATGATTGCAAACGATGTTAAGATGACACCTGCTAAGGATCCAACTGAAACGTTGAGCCTTTGTTACAGAGTATTTGATAGACCATATGTGCCAGTGATCACAGCACATTTTACTGGTGGAGATGTCGTTTTATATGATTCCAACACCTTTATTGAAGTGGCGGATCGTATAATTTGCTTGGGATTCCTGAAATCTCATGGTAGAGCTGTCTTTGGGAACTTGGCTCAGCAAAACATGTTGGTTGGTTATGATCTTCAGAAGAACACAGTGTCCTTTAAGCCTGCGGATTGCACAAAGCAGTGATTGGTTTGTTGTATATTTTATTACTAGGTCTTTCAATGAATAAATCTTAGTTAAACTTTTGTCTAGCACAATATTCCCTTTTCTTTTCAACCAAATTATACCATTATCACGAATATAAGTCAAATTTGATTAGTACGAATATATTTTAATAATTTGAGAGATTATTTACTCACTTTTACACAACTTAGTCATAACCACAATGTCTCGCTATATGTCTCTAGTTGAATGGGAAGTGGGAGAAGCAAATCAGCTCATGAATTTATGAATTTGTTAGATGACAAATCTCTTGCAAAAGATGATGAGGATTATTGGGTATTGGAAGGCAGACAAAAATCTTGGTTATATGGTTAGTTCGGCATATAGGTGTTTAAGGACAGAGGAAGAAAGGGATTTTAGGTCAATGTAGAGTTTTTTGGAGCATCAAAGTTTTACCTTATGACAACTGCATGGAGAGTTTTGGGACTTTCAAGAAGAGTTAATTTGGAGAAAAGAGGGATAGTTTTGGATAGCATATTGTTCGTTATGTGTGGGAAAGAAGATGGAACAAGGAGTTTAGGATTTAGGGTTTAGGGTATTCAAATGCAAAGTAGCTTAGAGGGTATGGTGTTTGTATTGTAAGTGGGTAGGTGAGAAAACAATGTATCATTGGGATGCTAAAGCCCTTTTTTTGCAGTTTAAACTAGACTGGACAACACAAACGAATAATAGATCATGGGGGTGTATGTGGATTGTTGAGTTTAAACTAGACTGGACAACACAAACGAATAATAGATCATGGGGTGTATGTGGATTGTTGTGCTTAGGGAAATATGGAAGTAAAGGAACCTTATCATTTTTAAGAATTACAGAGTGGATAGCTCAGGGATCTTTTCTCTGACTCAACTTAAGGCGTGGTCATGACTATCTAGTAAAGAAAGCTTAGCCAAATTTTCTTATGTCCAGTGGTGCATGGATGGAGCCTATGGAATGCGTGACATCCATCATAAAGAAAAGATAATTTGGGAAGCTGATGGTTTGAATAGGACCCTAATAGAATTGTTAGTGAATTACATAGGGAAGAAAGCGAAGATTTCACCTGGGTTGGGAGGTATAGGGTGTGGTAGTCAAACCAGGGTATGTATTCACCTCTTGTTGCACGTTTTTTTGTATTAGTCTTGTTTGTTTGGTTACAATATGGGGTTGGTGCTACTAATGATACTCTCATGTTCATGTGGAGTCTTGTTGTCTTTTGCAGGGCTAAAGAAGGCATATGCATAGCAAAAAGTTGCTTATCTATGTTGACTAAAGATATAAAATCACTCAATAGAGTGTTGTTTTTACTTGCAATGTTGTGTTTCATTTGTTGAGCCTTGTTTCTTCAGCAGATCAAAGATGGTCGTTTGGCCTATTTGAGTCAAATCCCAACCCCTAAACCTTAAAATATTTCTTTATTAACAATGTGAAAGCACATAACACAATATTTTTCTTTCATTTTTTCTCTCTATGAAGACGATATATTCCAAAACTGCTAATTAATAATCATTGTGGAAATAGAATTGAAGTTCATTTGGTTACCATGCTTACAAGTGTTCATCTTCCATATAACATATATGACATTCAGTACAACTACTTCCCTCATCTCTAAAACCTGTGAATTGCAATCTTCCTTAATATTGCTAAAGATTGGTATTAAATACTACAATAAAAAAACACCCTACAACCGGTCCTAAAATTAATAACAATTTTATAGTTCAAAAATAAATGTTCAACACTTTCCTCACTATTATGACAAATTTGCAATTACTACAGTAAAATATGGAGATAATAGAGAAAATTTGTGGGTAAAATAATGTTACCAACAGATTACATACTGATAACACTGTGGGGGGTAAATTGGACGTAAATAAAGATACCTACAGATATTAATATTTTATTATTCTTATTCTTAATCTAATTATTACTATTATCATTTTGTTGCTGGAGTACATGTATAACCCTTTAACCATTACACAATTTTTTTTATCAAATTATTATTAATTTAACCTTATAAAGATTATTTTTATTACGATAATTGTTATTATTATTAGGAAAATAATATTATTAATAATAATATTATAATATTAATAAAATTTTAATAATAATAATTAATAATCTTATATTATTAATATTAATATTAATAATAATAGCATTATTGATAATGATATTATTAATATTAATAATATTGATAATAATATTAATAATACTAACAATAATATTTATAGTATTAATAATAACTATAACAGTAATAATATTACTATCTTTATTAGTAATTTTAATAATATTAATAGTAATAATTAATAGTATTAATTATATTAACAGTAATATTAACAATATTAATAATAATAATATTATTATTATTACTGTCATTATTGATATATTATTAATAATAATGGTAATATTAATCATATAACATTAATATTATTTATATTAATAATACTAATAATAAAAATTATAATATTAATAATATTATTAATAGGAATAGTAATAACTAATTATATTAATTATAGTATTAACAATGTATCTAATTTATTTAATATATATTAATTATTTTTTATTTCTGACTTTAATTTTTATTTAATAATTTTTTTATAATGTATATGTATATATAAAATTATTTAGTTGACCTTATATATTTTTTGTATCAACAATAAATAAATAAAATAAAATGGATACTTCAAGGGTATCCCAACCCATATACAGAAACAGTTGACCTTATATATAATCACCTCCAAAGGTAACACTACGAACTAGGGTCCATATTTTGAATGTATAACAATATCCACCAAAAATTTAATGTTATTAATTACTTAACGTTAATTTTCAGTCTACATTAAATATTTATTTTCCTAAAATGTGAGAAGCACATTAAAAACACTTCATTAGTCAACTTTTTTTCAATATATCTAAAAAATTAAAATATTAATTGACAATAGAATATCATTACTATTAATCAATTACATTAATAAAAAACTAAAATAAATATGGATCAAAATTAATAAATACCTAATAAATCATTAATTACAGCCAAAAGTCAAACAATATGTTTTATTTGAGTTTACTCTTTTATCTTTTAAGTTAAACTATGATCACTGAACAAAACTGAGCTGTTAGGTTGATAGGGAAAAAATCAATAAATTTATTTTAAAACTGAGAAATGTGTAATTCCCATCATTAGTTTGCCCTAAATAGTATTTCTAACATAATTAATTGAAATTAAACTTCTAATTGATTCAAAAGTTCCAATTCGATGTTTTATCCTAAACTTTCCATAAATTTAAATTTTCTAACTTAAAATCGAACCCTGTTCATCCCTTTCATACATCTCCAGAGTCTTATAAAAAATCATTAGGAATGTATGATAAAAGATTGAGACATTACTAATTCAATTTGATTCATGTCAGTGATGAACATAATGTCACACTATTCATCTCTTGTTCTTCTTTTACTGTGTTTCTGCAATCTCTATTCTTTAGAAGCTCTGAATGGTGGATTCAGTGTGGAGATGATCCACCGTGACTCACCAAAATCACCATTCTATAATTCCACAGAAACTCAGTTCCAAAGAATTTCCAATGCCCTAAGTCGTTCCATTATCCGTGCGAACCGTTTCAACAAATCTTCTGTGTCTGCAAACACACCTCAGGCACCAGTAACCTCAGCTAAAGGAGAATATCTAATGAGTTATGAAATTGGAACCCCACCAATCCAAGTCTATGGAATTGTTGATACTGGTAGTGACATTACTTGGCTGCAATGCGAACCATGTCAAACATGTTTCAAGCAAACCACTCCTATCTTTGATCCTTCAAAATCCAAAACATACAAAAACATCAGTTGCAATGCTAAGCCATGCCGTTTTGTACAAGGTACCTGCCCTAAACCCACCACCAGCAGTTGTCAATATTCTATCAGCTATGGTGATGGGTCATACTCAGAGGGAGATCTTAGTTTAGAGACCATTACCTTAAACTCCACAAATGGCTCTCCTTTCAAAATTCCTAGTACTGTAATAGGATGTGCTCAGAACAATCATCTTGCCTTTGAACTTGGAGGTTCTGGCATAGTTGCACTGGGAAATTCACCAGTGTCTCTAGCAAATCAAATGGGTCCATCAATAGGTGGAAAGTTTTCTTATTGCTTGGTGCCAATACTTTCACCACCTAGTATCTCTAGCAAACTCAACTTTGGAAATGCTGCTGTGGTTTCTGGAAGTGGAACCGTCTCAACCCCGTTTTACTCACGAGAGCCTGAGGAATTTTACTACCTGTACTTAGAAGCAATTAGTGTGGGAAGCAAGAGAATAGAGGTTGGAAGCACTTCAGCTAGAGCTGGTGGAAAGGGAAATATTGTGATTGACTCAGGTACAACAGTCACTTTTCTACCAAATGATGCTTACTCAAAGTTGGAATCAGCTGTTGCAAAGGAAGTGAAGTTGCAGCCTGCTAAGGATCCAAACCACGTGTTGACCCTTTGTTACAAAGCTAAATCTGATAAACTAGATGTGCCAGTGATGACAGCACATTTTACTGGTGCAGATGTGCTTTTGCATGGTTCCAGCACCTTTATGAAAGTGGCTGATGGTGTTGTGTGCTTGGCATTCGTGCCAACTCTAAGTACTCCTATCTTTGGGAACTTGGCTCAGCAAAACGTTTTGGTTGGCTATGATCTTCAGAAGAAAACAGTGTCCTTTAAGCTTGTGGATTGCATTGCACAAAAACAATGATTGATTATTGTTGTTTGTTTTAATAAGTCTTTCAATGAATACAAACTTTTGTCTAGCACATTGTTCTCTTCTCTTTTCAACCAGACCATTATCACTTTCTTGTTCTTTCTCATTCCTTCCTTCCACTTGGAGTGCTTGTGGATTAGGTTGAATAAGATCTAATATTTTTTTATGGTAAACTCTATGTGGAAGTAGGATTATAATTTTCAAGAACCTAATTAAAAAACTGCAAATATTGGAAGGGAAAGAAGTAATAATAAGAGAACCAGATATGATTGACAATCTTCTAGTGCACATGCTAGGCATCTAGGCAAGATTTGGAACACCTATCAAGTGCTCATTTTAATATCCATTCATTCTTTGCTTGAAAAAAAAACTAATTAAAAAATAACACAATCCTTTATAAAAATGAATTCAAGCCTCGAAGTTATAAGACAAGTCATAAAAAAAAATTCCAAACTATTTCAAGACCTAAAAAGTATATCATAATTTATAATTTGTTCATGTGTAAGAATTTCATAATTTATAATTTGTTCATGTGTAAGAATTGGTCTTCGTCACTCATACTAAAATTCACTTATATACTTATTTATATAACATTGAATTAGTTTGGATTGAGTTTTCCTACAAGAAAATCATGAAATAGAAATCAATTTTAGAGATAAAAAATAATTAGTTGTGGTAGTGATTAAATTAGAAACCATTTTAGAAACTAAAAAAAACTTTTGTTTTCTAAATTAGTTTCTATTAGAGTTAAAATGGTTTCTAAATTGATATATAATTAGCTATCAAGGTTTTTGCTACCAAATTTATAATCTAAATACTTGGTAGTTAAAACCTTAGTACTTGGTAGTTAAAACCTTGATATTTAGTTGTTAATTAGATATCAATTTAGAGACTATTTAACAATAATAGAAACTAATTTATAAATCAAAATTTATTTTAGTCTTCAAAATGATCTCTAATTTAGTCATTATAACAACTAATTATTTTTTGTCTCTAAAATTATTTTTATTTCATGATTTTCTTATAGTGTTGAGTGTTGAGTTGGATTTGAGTTAATCATAAATAAAACTTAACTCAAACTCTTTATTTGTGTAGAATAACTTTTGCATTATTTTTATATTTATTATTTTCGGATAATGGAGAGAGACACTTGTAAAACATTAACTCAAGTAATTGATACTTTCTTATTTAGAAAAATATATATAGGATTACAAGTCAAATTTCATTAGAACATTAACTCAATTAGTATATTCATTTATTCCATTCATATATTTTAGGAGTACAGGTCAAATTTGATTAGTACATTAACTCAAACATTATATTTATTTATTGCATTCATATATTTTAGTGAATTGTGCATGCTGAAAAATGGAAAATTTGAAGCAAATTTGGTTTTTTACCTAAAATTTTAATTTTCTTTTTATCAACAATAAAATATATAATAAATAGATTGACTTTAAGATATGTTCGAACCTCTTACAAAGCAAAAATAACAAAAATTTCATCTTCTTATCCTCTCAGAACCACTTAAAATTTAAAGAAGAACCCCACCACCTAAAATTTTAATATTTTAATGTTTGACCTCAAACACAGTTCAAAACACTCTCAGTGATGCATCTCCATAATCCTATAAAAGGTTTTTCGAATGTGCTGGTATTGCATATTTGAATACTTTGAGACATTGTTTATTCATCTTAGTCATGAAAACAATGTCTCTGGTTTTCGTTTTACTCTGTCTTTGCACTCTGTCTTTTTCAGAAGCTCTCAATGGTGGGTTCAGTGTGGAGATAATCCACCGTGACTCATCAAAATCGCCATTCTATAGCTCCACAGAAACTCCATTCCAAAGGGTCGCCAATGCCATGCGTCGTTCCCTAAACTGTGTCAACCATTTCAACCAATCTCGTGTCCCTCCAAACACACCAAAAACCACTGTAGTACCAGATCAGGGTGAATATCTTGTGAAGTATTCAGTCGGAACCCCACCATTCAATGCCTTCGGATTTCTTTCCACTGGCACTAACCTCATTTGGCTGCAATGCCAACCATGCAAAAAATGTTTCCCACAACCCACTCCTCTCTTCGATTCCTCAAAATCCACCACCTACAGAACCTTCCCCTGCGCCTCCAACACATGCAAATCTGTGTCAGGTACCTTTTGCTCCCATGTCCCTGACAAGCACTGTGAGTATTACATAAACTACATGGATGGCACGCTCTCACAGGGAGAACTGAGTGAGGAAACTCTCTCTTTAAGCTCCACCAATGGCAATGCAATCAAATTCCCTGGAACTCTAATAGGGTGTGGTCGTTACAACACCATTGGTTCCTTAAGGGCAAATTCTGGCATAGTTGGCCTGGCACGTGGACCTGGTTCCCTTATCAACCAATTGGGTCCTTCAATAGGAGGAAAGTTTTCTTATTGTTTGGTGCCAGCACTTTCAAAGTCTAACTCAACTAGCAAACTCAATTTCGGAGATGCTGCAGTGGTTTCTGGGGCAGGAACTGTTTCAACACCTCTGTTTTCAAGAAATGGAGATCCATTGTACTACCTACGTCTAGAAGCATTGAGTGTGGGAGGCAAGAGAATACAGTATGGAAGCGCTGTGGGTGGAAGTGGAAACATGGCGATTGACTCGGGAACAATCCTAAGTGTGTTGCCGAATGATGTTTACTCGAAGTTGGAAGCAGCTGTTGCAAGGTCAGTTAGAATGGTACGTTCGAGGGATCCAAATAAAGTTTTGAGCCTCTGTTACGAAGGTTTAGTTGATAAACTAGATGCACCAGTGATCACAGCACACTTTACTGGTGCAGATGTTCCTTTAGATGCTGTCAACACCTTTGTTCAGGTTGGTTACAACGTTGTGTGTTTGGCTTTCGTGCCAAGTCAAAATGGTCCTGTTTTGGGGAACTTGGCTCAGCAAAACATTTTGGTTGGTTATGATCTTCAGAAGAACACAGTGTCCTTTAGAAAAACAGATTGCACTCTGCAGTGATTCATTCTTCTCTGTTTTTCTTCTAATATATGGGTCAATAAATATTTTCAGTCCAGCACAATATACTTGTTCATTTTTTATGGTTTATTATATATATATATATATATATATATATATATATATATTTCTTTTATATTGGTAAAAAAATGAATATTTTTAGAGATGATTCATTGTGAGTTCCTACCTGAAAAATATTCCTTGAGTAACAATGTGGAAGCACATTATTCATTGGAACTCAGAATGGGTATGTTATAAAATTAATGCAAACAAGATTACACAATTTTCTCTATTCTTTTCCAATGAAGACATGAAATCCCAATTTGGAGATTTTGACCATGATGGGGTTATTATTTTTGTTTTTTATTAAAATGGGATCTGTTTAAAAAAATTACAAATTTATACAAGTCGTGCCAATTCGGCACAACTTCATATGTACAAATCATCCCAATTAGACACGACTTGGTCATGTCATACTGAAGTCGTGCCAACTTGGTACGACTTCTGCCCTGTCATACTGAAGTCGTGTCAACTTGGCACGACTTCAGCCCTGTCATACTGAAGTTGTGCCAACTTGGCACGACTTCTGCCACGTCATATTTTAATTTTTTTTTTTTAAATTATTGTTTATATATTGGGTACTAAGTTATGTAATGTTAAAAATTAATTACATACATAATTTTCTAAGAGTGTTAGTTAATCACATTCTTTTTTGAAATTTTTCATCAAAAAAATATACCTAGATAAGGAACAAAAAATTGGATAATCATGTATAGATCATGTTTAAATAATCAGCTTAGTCAAACTTTGAGCCATTAACTCTTGAGGACATTGCCGCTGGACATGGTTTCCCACTAGCCAAAAAGTATATTTTGATATTTAATGTCTCATGTATGCAAATTTTTTTTGATATTTAATGGCGCCGGACATGATCCATACACGATTATCCAATTTTTTGTTTCTTAAAACTAACACTCTTAGAAAATTATGTATCAAATTAATTTTTAACATTACATAACTTACTACCCAATATATAAAAAATAATTTTTTTTTAAATATATATATGACGTGGCAAAAGTCATGCCAAGTTGGCACGACTTAAGTATGACATGGCAGAAGTCGTGTCAAGTTGTCACGACTTCAGTATGACAAGGCAAAAATCGTGTCAAGTTGGCACGACTTCAGTATGACATGGCAAAGTCATGTCAAATTGGAACGATTTGTGCATATGAAGTGGTGTCGAATTGGCACGACTTGCCTAAATTTGTAATTTTTTTTAAACGGACCCCATTTTTGGTAAAAAAGCAAAAATAATAACCCCATCATGATCAAAAACCCCCCAATTTGATTCACACCTCAAGTTTCATCTATCATATTATTATTAATAATATGATATTAATATTATTAATAATAATAAATATTAATATTATTAAAATTATAATTAATATTATTGTTAATTTATTAATTACAACATTAATAATATTATTGATATTTTTTATTATAACTAATATTATAATTAATATTATTAATATTGTTATTAATACTACATTTATTATCAATGTTATTATTATTTTTTATTGATAATATTAATTATATTATTAAAAAAATTATTAATATTAGTAATAACTTTACTATTAATATTATTAATACTCTTCTTAAGAATAAATAATAATCCTAATTTGATCATAAATTTGTGAGTTATAATGGATAAAGATTTTTTTTTCAATCGATCTGAATTCAGTGTGCCTGTCAGTTTACTAATAACATCATTAATTAATAATAATAATATTAAAAAATCACTAAATAAAGATTAATTTTAGAGATTAAAAGTAATTAGTCACCAAATTAGCTGATAGTTTAGAGACTACAAAATTATTGGTATCTAATAGAGTTTTTAAATTATCTAATTAACTACTAAGATTTTACCAACTAATTATTTAGAGTCTAAAATTAATTAATTAGATACCAATTAGTTAATTAATATCAATGTAGAAATTTATTTATAAATTTAGAAACTATTTTAAATATTAATTTTTTTTTAGTTTATAAAATAGTATTTAATTTAACTATATACTGACTGATTAATTTTTTTTTATCTAGAATTACTTTGTATTAAGGGTGGCAAAGTAGGGTGTGTCGGTGCACAGCCCGCGACCCGCTGAAAGAAACGCGGGGCGGGTTGCTTATTTCAACCCGTTGGCCTGCTTAGACCCGTTTCGCATAACCCGCAGCCCACGCAGGCTAAGTGCGGGGCAGCACGGGTTGGCCCGCATAACTTTAAAGTGTATAATTTTTTTTCTATACCCCCATATTTTCTTCATGTAGCCTCATATTTTACATTCCGAAATTTTTAATAACATTTTACAACGCATGTTTCATGAAAAAAATATTATGAAACCATTTACCTAATGCATCTAAATAAAAAAAAAATTATTTAAATTTTTTTTCTTTTAGTAAATATTTCTTAGACGTACCAATCGACCCGGTTTTTACGAGCCAAATGCGGGACGGCCAGCCGCATTCCACCTCTACTACTTTGTATGAAGTCACTGATTATTCTTCTATCTAGAATTGATTTTTATGAAGTAATTGTCTTTAAAGTGTAATAATTATAATAATAAATATCAACATAAATACTAGTAATAAATACCAATACTAAAATAATAAAAAAAATCTTCATTTTTACATTTCAAAATTTTAAAAAATTATTTATAAAATAAAATTTACATCCATTTATATATTATAAAATATTCTAATTTTTAAGTTATATACTAATAAAGAAAAAAAATAGTTAAAATATATATTTTTATTCTTAATCCACTGACAGATACTAAGCAAAACAAGCAACAATCAGTGGTTAGTACAGTCTGTGGGTTTGAAGGAGACTCTTTTCTTTTCCAAGTCATAGCCAACCAAGAAGTTTATCTGAGCCAAGTTCCCAAAGATGGAACCAATTTCACTTGCCATGAAAGCCAAACACACCACCCCTTCTTCCACCTCAACAAAGGTGTTCACAGCATTCAACTTCACATCTGCATCACCTCTAAAATGTGCAGTTATCACTGGGGCATGCACTTCCTCAAATTTACCTTTATAGCAAAGGCTCAACTGCTTAAATGGATCCTCAACACGATCCAATTCAATTTCCCTTGCCACTGCTGATTCCAGCTTTTTGTAAACATCACCTGGCAAAAGAGTGAGTGTTGTACCTGAGTCAATTATGATGTTTCCCTCTCCATTAGACCCAGATGAAAAGTTTCTGAACTTTATTCTGGTTTTTCCAACACTGAATGCTTCCAATGTTAGGTAGTAAAACACCATTGGCTCAAGTGACACTATAGGAGTTGAAACACTCCCTTTCCCAGAAACCACAGCAGCATCTCCAAAATTGAGTTTGCTAGAAGTATTAGCCATTGGAGCAAAACAATAGGAAAATTTCCCACCTATTGAAGAACCCAATTGAGATATAAAGGACACAGGTCCTCTTCCAAGGCCAACTACCCCAGATCCCTTCCCTTCAAAGGACACACTATTTTTTCTTCCACATCCTATCACAGTTCTTGGATACCGAATTGAAGAGCCATTGGTGGAGTCCAAAGTGAGAGTCTCCACACTGAGATCTCCATGTGACTGTGACCCATCTCCATAGTGAATGGTGTATTCACACTTTTCACCTTCCTTGGAGGCATCTTGCACTGATTTACATGCAGAAGAGGAGGAATGAAGGGTTTTGTAGGTTTTGGATTTTGAAGGATCAAATATTGGAGTGGTTTGGTTGTAGCAGATTTCACAAGGCTTACACTGCAACCAAATCATGTCACTTCCTGTGTCTGCAATGCCATAGACTTTGAAGGGTGGGGTTCCAACTGAATAGCTGATGAGGTATTCACCATCGTTTTGTGTTACGTTGAGCTTAGGTGATGAACTTCTGTTGAAATGATGGGGACGATTCATGGAACGACGCACTGCATTGGCAACTCTCTGGAATTGGGTTTCTGTGGGACGATGCAACGGTGATTTTGATGAATCACGGTGGATGATTTCCACACTGAACCCTCCTTTCAGAGCCTCTGAGAAATTGATGCTGCAAAGAGACAGTAAAATAAGAACTAGGGTTGATGAATGTGACATTTTTGTTAAACAATGTTTCAGTATTCAGATTTTTAACTACTACCTGAGAATTTATAACATTAATAGTGATACAATTAACGTTGTGAGAACAAAAATTACAACCATTCAAATGAATGGATATTGATTGAAAAGTAATGTTTCGGAGTAATCTGTGTTTGCTAATAAAATAAATTAAAACAATTTAATTAGAACATCGTGATATAGTATAAAGATTTTCTTGCATTATCATTAAAGGGTTGCTTTTGAATTTTCAAAAGTCATCTCTAAACAAAATTTATGTATAAAAATGAAAGTCACATTAAAATTATTAAATTTTGATCTTATATAAATATTATAAATTGTAACTTACTTTTGTTTTTAATTTGTTAAGTGACCAGTCAACTGTGTAACTATTATAGAATTAATATAGTCCTTTTGAAGAAAAAAAATCCCTTTTATTTATTGTTTTTTTTCTAAATGAAATATATAAAACTAATAAAAGTTAATTTTTCAACCCCAAGTATAAACAATATAAAGAAATTTTTATGTAATACAATTTTACCTAATTTAGATTTAATTACTTATAAAACAATAACAAAAGTATTTCATGTATTTCTTCATTTTTTTTCATTCAGGTGTACTTTCTTTTATTATTTATAATAGTTTTTAATTCATTGATATAATAATTTATTTTTTTACTCATTCCGTCTTTACTGTTGTTATATTTTACTTTTATGTATAAAAATAATTTCAATAGAGCTAGATTATTTTTTTCCTTTACCCTATTAATTTTTGTATTTACATTTTGTACATATTAATTCTAAAATATATTACATCCTTTAATTATATAATTCAATATTTTATGTTATTAAACTATAAAGTGTGCTTAAAACAAATTTTAATTATTTTTTCAATCTAAAATCGTTCATAGCCCAGATTTATAGACTAGTATCACAACAAGAAAATACACACATTTAACATTGGTCAAACAACAATAATTAATCAACGTCATATTTAAGTTATAAAATAATGGATACTAATTAGTTTAGAGTCAATTTGAAAGCTGACTTTAACTATGTTAGTTAAGTTCAAGTTAATTTATTATTAATTTTTAAATTAATTTAGAGTCTTCAAAATTGATGCCAATGTATTTCTAAGTTATTGTGTCAATGTGACGGATGCTAAAAAATATTTTTTTCAAACAATATTTTTATCTCCAACAAAAATAAGATGTACAAAAAGCTTTGAAACGAAAAATATGACTGTGATTAAGAATATGAATGTAGATAAAGGAGATGAATATCAAGCAATTTATGAGGAAGAAGATTTATCATATTTAAATCTAGGTCTTGCGAATTAAGAATTATTTTGTTATTAATCATCGTTGTAATAAAGATACGAATTCCCTACATATAAAATTAGTGATGATTAACCTAAATAAATATAAAAAATAGATTATATCAGCATCGTCCTAATTGAAATTAACTTAAATAAATAATACATAAATAAAATTAATGTTGATATATATATATATATATATATATTAACTTAAATAACTATAAATATTACAAATAAATAATATTAATGTCAGCAGCATTTGCTTGAAGTGTAATTCTGGAAAGTGCATATATTATATACACCTAGTAGTGTATTGAGTAATCCACAAGGCTATTCTTAAGAGATGAAACAAAACCGTTCTACAGATTTGTTGTCTGCCAAATATGTGTTTTTAGGCCATTTGTGTACACTTTTATGAGTTGTGGAAGGGTTTTCATTGTAAGAATAAATTTTTGTTTAAGAAGCATATGTTCTTAGTTGGTAAAAGTTTATTCATTTTTTATACGGATTGGAGTGTGTCTTTTATTTTATTTAAATTTTTCTTATAAAAAATAATATTAATGTCAATTATAATATTTATTTCAATTAATATTAACTAAACTGATAGTAGCCTGATGGAAGCCAAGTAGAAGAAGCTCAAGCCCATGAAGCCCAAGCCCAAGAAGGGGTCCAAGCCCAAAGGATCACTAGGAGCATGGCTACAGCGTTGGGTAAAGAGCATCAAATGATGACTCTTCTTATTTCTCTTGTATAGTTTTAATAGGTGTGAATATTAAATAAAAGTGTGAATAGTTTAGAAGGTGTAGACGCACTTTAGGGGGTGCTGAAAATAGGAAATTGATCACACTTCCCTCATCTTCTAGTAGGCGTCGTTTGGAGTGTACATTTGGAGGGAATTTTGAATTTCATTTCAGCCCTCTCCTATTATAAATAGAGGGGTTAGGCTCTTGTAATTTCATATTTGGATAATTGATAAAGAGAAACTCTAGTCAATTTTTTGAGAGAGAACTTGTGAGATTTTGATCTCCTTACCATAGTCTCATCTTGTGTGCTTTTGGAGAGCTACAAGTGGCAGCATTCCTTCACTCATCTTGGAACTCCATCACCAAGTGGCGTGATCATCTCCAAACTTCATTCCAACCAGTCTTCAACCATCTAAGTTTCCTTTCTTTCATCTCCATTTAAGTTCCAATCGGTAGTTTTAGTTTCTTAAGTATTGTTCTTCAATTTGTACCGTTTACTTTTGTTCTTAAGTTTCTATTTGATGCATTTGTTTCCTTTGTTGATTTTAACGGTAGAATTGTTTCTTCTTCCAATTTTGTTCAGTTTTAAGCAATTACATATATTCAATTGTGTTTCTACTCATGTTCTTGAAGTTGTTCTTGTTTTCCTTTCAATTCTGCCATATGTTTGTGTTAAGGACATGACACTCATTGTTCATATGAGTTTGACTTTTCATTTGGATGGCATTATCCTCCATTGAATTGTCCTTAAGCCTCCTTAAATGGTGTGTATCTTGTTTAGTGTCAATCCAACTCATATCATAGTCTAACACTAAGACAAATATTTTTACTTATTAAAAAAATTTAAAATAATTAGTATCGATTTAAAGTTGTTGAACCTATTAATGTTTAACAATGAGTGAACTTTATTAGTGTCAACTTAGACGTTAATCTGACCCCAATACAATTTCTCTCAATTTGGTATGTTTGGATAACTACTAGGTCCCCAAATTTTTTGTAACATTTCTTACTTCAATTTTGGAGGGGGCTTTGAAGATAAGTTTTTCACGTAAGGGAAACTAAGTTAAATTTCAACATAACTCTAGGTTAGAAGATCTGGATGTGAAGATGACATGGTCACAAGTCCTAAATTTTTCTTGCAGGGTTGTTTGTTGTGTGAAATAAGTGTTAATTGATGAAAATTGTTTGAAGCTTATCAATTTGGAAAGGAGTTGATAAAGGTGATTGTTTTAGTTTGGCTGTGAGGTGAATGTTAAAATTTTAAAGTCTTGGAATTTCCTGTTGAATTGTGATTTCTACGAGAATACAAGTTATATAATCGAGCACTTCAAAATCATAGACATCTTGATCATATAAAGGTTGCAAAATTTGTATTTATTGAGAATGATGGATTTGTAAGAAAATGATGTTATACATTTGGGATAATGTATGAACTATTGTTTGATTTGGGTATTAAGTATTTGCACTTATGTTTTAACATAGATCCTCTAACTTCACTGATAATCAAGTCACATAAACTAAGATATCAAGTGTAGACACACGGTATTGGATGTTTGAACTTACCATGATCCTTTCTCTTAGATTTGCTTGTAAATCTAAGCTTGAGTATTGGATCAGATGTTAGGCTCTAGTAGAGACTAGTTAATAGAGTATTCCAGAAGGCGTCAGTTGATATTTTGCTTGTTGAATATCTTTAATGTATAAATCTATGTGTGGTTTCTATGATTGTTGTATACTAGTATTGGAAAGAAATTGAATTCTTGTAGTTGTTACATGGACTTTGTATGTCTATGTTTGTATATATGAATCTCAAATCTAATTATTTTCTTTTTACTTATACTTTCGTATGTTAGAACTTTATTTCATTAGTTTACCCTTACATGTCTTGTTTATTTTGTAAATCGTGATGAGTATACTACATACACAACCATATATACATGCAGGTGCAAGAGCATATGGAAAATATTAGGTTTTAGCTTGTTCATATCTTGTATTTATATAAATTTTATATGTGTATAAGTAATATTTAAAAAAAAAACTATATACATTGTATATAAACACTCTATTGGGTTCAGAGCATAATAAATCGTAAGTATTTTGGGGTGTTACATTTTGTCTATGTTTACATGTGATATTGATTGCTTGAGTGAGATGAATAATTTTCAGAATTTGTCAAAGATAATACTACAAAAAATTTAAATTATTTTTTGCCAAAAAAAAGATAATAATATATAATATTAATAATAATATTTATTATTAATATTATTATCATTAATATTACTATTAATATTATTAATATTGTTATATGTGTCATTAATATTGTTATTAATGTCATTAATATAATTATTAATATTGTTAATAATATCATTAATAATGTTATTAATATTACTATTGTTATAAATACTATTATTATTAATTAACATTGTCAATATGTTATTAAAATTCTCATTTTATTATTATTATTATTAATTTTATTAGAATTATTATTGTTAATATTTAATATTATTATTAGTATTATTATTATTAATACTACGGAAATATAGATGTTCTTCTGTATTAGCATTTTGTAAATATATTGTTTTCTTTGGAATAGATATTACAATATATGTTTATAATAATTATAATTTTACTAAATTAATATATGTGGTAAATTTAAAAAAGTAATTACAAATTTTAATATATATTCTTCTAAAATATAAAAGCACTAATTTCTAGTAGCTTCATGATTTTGTAACAAATAGATGTTTCCTTACGTGCGATACAAAACAAAAATTAGTATTCAGATCCATGTGAGCTCTCATGTAATTTACAAGAAGTAAATCTTATCTTGATAAATTTATTTATTAAATTATGATAACAGTTGACTAAATTTATATCATTTCACTATAATACATACTTTATCTTTCAAGGAGTCTTCTTAATTCTTTGTAGAACACATCATCTATATTTTTTTAGTTTTTAAAAATTACATAAACATATTAATGTCATGTATTTGGACACATTAATAATATATATTAAAAAAATTTATAATAAAAATTAAATTTAGAAATTATAATTAATTAATTATTATATTAACTAAATTAAATATTATTTTAAAAACTAAAAAAAATTATTAGTATATCGTTTAGATATATGTGGACACTGATTCATCATTTATATTTTACTTAATCTTTTTGCAGATATCTATTCACACTATGTGCCACTCCATCAACCACATATGTGTTGTTATTATCAAGAGGACGAGATAATAATATTTAAAATAATAATAACTTTAATATTATTATTATTAATATTACTAATAATAATATTAATTTTAATAATATATTATTATTTAATAGTAATAATAATATTAAGTTAGATAATATTTTATAAACTAAAAAATTATTAATATATAAAGTAGTTTCTATTATTTAAAAAAATTATAAACTAATTTTTAAAATAGTATCTAATTATTTAAAATTTTAAATTATTTTTTATTAATTTAGAATGAAGGTAGTTAATAGCTAAACATTGACAACTAAAATTAAATATCAAGTTGAAAATTAATTTATAAATTTTTATTAATAATAAAAACTTTTATATATTAATAAATTTTTAATATAAAAATAGCATTTAATTTAATTAATATTTATTTTTATCTTTAAAATTAATTTCAATTTAATTATTTATAGAAAAAACATCTCAATAGAACCTCACTCCATTTTTTAAATTATTATTATTTTTATGATTTTCCACATTATGGATTGAAGATAGTTAAAAAAATCTCATATTTCATTTATTATTGTATTAATGAGTAATTAACAACTGTTATCAAATGCTAACAATTACAATTTATGCTTATTCCAAATTTTAATTTCTCTAACTTTTGCACTAAAGATAAATCATAACGTTTCAAAATCCATAAATAATTAGCATACAAATTTTTAAAACAATCATAACTCAATACCTTACTTACATGACAACATATTTTATCACTTTATATAGATTTAAAATAAATATATATAATAAAAAATAAATTTATAATTAATTGATATAAAAAAATATTAAAATAATAATATTAAGGATTTGTAGTGTTTTATATAAAATTTGTAGATTATAAATTTGTGTTGCGTTTACTGCTAGGACTAAGTTTCGTGGATGCTTCGTCATCGATGAAATACTTGTCTTAATTTCTGTGGAAAATCAGGTTTAGGGTTACTCATATTTTTTGGGAAAGAAATGTGTGTGCTGATAAGTTGGCTAATTTATGATTTATTCATAAAGAATCATTTTATAGGTATAATAGACTTCCATCTAGTATGTTCTTAAAATTCTTTAGGAATATGCATTGTCTACATATGTATCGTTTTTTTAACATATGGATTTTGGTTTAGTCCCCATATTTTTTTTTCATGTAATGACAGATGATTGTTGTTACTTGATATGTGAGTTAGACTGAGATATCAAGTTGCATAATATTATGTCTAATATCAAAACTTTTTATAAAAAAAAATGTATCATTACTCTTTGTCTATCATATCATATGAACTCTCTATAATGCAACACAAAATAAAATAACATCCATAGTATTTTATTCAATCCACTAACTTAGACTAAGTAAATAAACAAGAATCATCTCATCTTGGTGCAATCTGTTTGCTTAAATGACACTGTGTGCTTTTGCAGATCATAGCCAACCAAAAGGTTTTGCTGAGCCAAGTTTCCAAAGACAGCACCAGTTTGAGATGGCTGAAAAGCCAAGCACACAACTCCATCAGCCACTTCAACAAAGGTGTTCAAGGGATATAAAACCACATCTGCAGCACCTCTGAAGTGTGCTGTGATCACTGGCAAAACCAGTTTTTTCAATGTGCCTGGGTAGCAGAGTCCCAACACGTTATTTGGATCCTTAATAGCCTTCACTTTAACTTCCTCTGCCACTGCTTTCTGCAACCATGTGTAAACATCAGCAGGCAAAAGAGTGAGTGTTGTACCTGAGTCAATCACCACATTTCCATCTCTTCCAGGCCCAGCTAAAGACCCTCCAAACACTTCTCTTTTCCCTCCCACACTGAATCCTTCTAGGGTTAGGAAGTAGAACACTTCTTTAGGCTTAACAACCAATGGGGTTGAGACAGTTCCAACTCCACTAACAATAGCAGCATCTCCAAAATTGAGTCTGCTAGTTTCATTGGAATGGAGAGTTTCTGGGACCAAACAGTAAGAAAACTTCCAACCAACTGAAGGGCCCAATTGGTTTATAAGGGATGCAGGGCCACTTCCAAGGCCAACTATGCCAGAATTTGCACCTTTGAAGGACATGCCATTGTTAAGACCACACCCTATTGCAATTCCTGGAAGCTGCACTGGTCTTCCATTGGTGGAGCTCAAATAGAGGGTCTCCTGACTCAGATCTCCATGGGAGAATGTTCCATCTGCATAGGTAATATCATATTTGCAATGTTTTCTGCTGCAGAAGGTATCAAGAACAGTGTGGCATATCCTGGAACTGCAGGGGAGGGTTCTGTATGTTGTGGATTTTGAAGGATCGAACAGAGGAGTGGCTTGGTGGTAACACTTTGTGCACGGAATGCATTGCATCCAAATGATGTCACTGCCTGTGTCAAGAAGTCCAAACACCTTAAGGGGTGGCGTTCCAACTGCATACCTTACCACGTATTCACCAAAATCTGGTATTACAATGGCCCTTACTGTGCTTGGAAGCCCTGAGGATTGGTTGAAAGGATTGGCACGGTTGAAGGAACGGCGCAGAGCATTGGATACCCTTTGGAATTTTGTTTCTGAGGAGCTATAGAACGGTGATTCTGGTGAATCACGGTGGAAAATCTCCACACTGAAACCACCAGCTTCTGAGAGGGAGATGTTGAAAAAACAGAGTAAAACAAAGAGAGAGAAAAAACATGACATTTTGGTCATGTTTTAGAACACAGTGAATGCAAGCAGTTTCTATTGGCTTTTTATAAGGTTTTTGAGTGCATGTGACTCAGAAAAAATAGTTTGCAATGTTTAAGGTTTGAAATTTTGTCTCCTGTCATTAAAATATTATAATTATTTGACATTTTTGCCCCTACATCTCATTAAATTTTAATTTTTTAATTTTAAAAATTATTTTAATATTTTACATTTTGCCTATATTTTCATTAAGAATATTTTTTTATTTTTTAAAAATAAATATTAATATTTTGTTGTAGATAAAGTAGAAAAAGGTATCAAAATATCATTACCCTTAAAATATTAATATTTCAGATGAGTTACTAGGTCAAATAAATAACGTCTTATCTCTTATCAGTTAAAATTATGCCACAGTTGTAAAAGCAATAAATCTTCTGCCAAATTGATATTTTAATTCATTTATTAAGTGTTTATTACTAAAGTATTTGGCTAACTTTAATGTATACCTTCACAGAAAATATTGTTTTAACTTCTTTCTATGTATATATAATTAAGACTTTTGAAAGGTATACGATCTTAAAGTTAATGTTTTTATCTAAAAAACTATTGAAAGCATGTTCATGAATATGATTAAAGTTTGCACTAAATTAATATTTAATAATAATAAATTATATTTTAAGTTATAAAAAGTGTTGAGATCCATTTAAAAAAAAAAATACATCATAAGAAAAAAATTTGAAAAATCATTATATTGTAGATGGTTTTAGGGTTTGCACAACTTTAAATATAAATAATTGGTTTTTTTAACTATTTTTATCATTAATTATATACATTTTAATTTAAAAATCATTTATTTTTTATTAAAAATATAGTGCTGCTTCATTAATTGGAGCTATCAAAAGTAGGTTATGGCTTTTTTCTTTATCAGAACAAATAATAGGTTAAGGCTTCATACTCATCTTATGGCAAACCTTTTTATGTTTAAGTTTCATGTTCTCTTCTGTTTTTTATTAATTTTTTTTCACCTTGTATAAGGGTTGAGACACTTCTGAAATGTATCTTTTAATTTAATTTTATTCTTAGTTGAAAAAAAAAAGTTAAGTTATATTAAAAAATATATAAATTTAATAGGGGATAAAATCAAACCAGGTCCACTAAAAACCTAATTTACAAAAATTAAACTAATGGTGAGCCATAATAAAAAAATAAGTTAAGATATTTAATGTGTATTTAATATATAATGTTTTTGAATTATCACTTATAGGTATTCTTATTCTTATTATTATATATTAATATAATATATTTTTATCATGATTATTCTAGTAATTTAGAATTTAGTTCCAATTTTCATATTAAAAAAAATAGATTGAAAAAGTTAGAAAACTAAAAAACTACAATTTTTATAATTAATTAAATTAACCCGTTTAACCAACAAATCTATGATGGGATGGACTTTATTTTAGTGAAGGTAGATGATAAATGACCTAATAACTATTAATGATAATGAAATTTTTTTATGGACAAAAGAATAAATCGAATCGAGTTTTAGTGAATAAGAGATTTTTAGAATTCTATTATTAGTTAATGTAATTATTATCTTTATATATATATATATATATATATATATCAAATAATAAAAACTCTTTCTCACATTTTTTATGTTAAAATTAAGTATTTGTATATTTTATTTTATATATATTTACGTATTATTGTAATTAATTGGGGCATATATTTTCTTATTTAAAATTTCATTTCATTTTTAAATTTTTTTACTCAATTTATAGTTAAAAGTAATGAACTTTATTTATAAAATCCACACACGTTTTGCTTCGCTGTCTCACATATTTCTTATATATATCTTAAGAAATAATACATACTTACTTTAAACTATACCTCTTTTTATTTAACTATATATATAAGAAAATTAATATTTATAAAATAGCAAATAATAAGTAAATTGCCGTAAAAATCATGGGTGAAATATTAAAACTAATAATAATATTGAATCTATGTCGATTGAGTTTGAACAAAACTCTATAAGTTGTAGTTTAAATAGAGGAAGAGAGTGATATTACTTTTAAAAAAAAATAATTTTAAGTACAGTTATATAATTTTGTTGGATGAGACTTTTTCTAGTAGTTTGAAGAATAAAATATGCATAGTATTATTGAAAATTAAATAAATGCTAAAGAGTAAAAAATAATTCTATATAAAATAGTTATAAAATCAAATTTATTAATTTTTAGGAATAAAGAACACTTGTTGATAATTTTCCGCTCAAAGTAAGGATATAATTCATTTATTTTATTTTTACTACTTTTAGTCTTTTCTAATTATTGGTTTTTTAATAAAAAATTGTGATCTTATCCGTCATTCTTTAAATTTCAACATAACATTTTTCCACTTATTGCCTTAATTTAATTGATGTGGAAAAAAAAGTAACTATGATAAGATAGAAAATATAATTACTGAAATAAGGAAAATGATAAAAATAATACCAAACTTGTAATCCCATTAACAAATGTCTTTCTACTTCTCTCTACATCTCTTCTCTTTTTTTTCTCACTTTTTCTTCTTAAGCCAGGATATATTTTTAGTGAATTAGATTTTCAAATAAAGTAAGTTTATTTTTATTTTAAAGATTTTTATTTTTTTTTTACTTTTTTTTATAATTTGATCATTAATATTTGAGAGACTAGTTGAGAAAAGTGTTGCTCTCAACTTGTTTTACCACGTACCGAAATTTCGGTTATGTTTGGATAACATGCTTCCAGTCCTTACATTCTGGAGTGATATTTTTTAATGCAAATTGGACATTAATTTGTATGTTAAACTAGATTGTGCAATTTCTAAATGATATGAATTTGTTTGAATGATGGAAGGTGTATGAAATTAAGATATATGTGTAATTGATTTGAGAAATCTTAAATAATGTATAAGGGTTTGATATGTACTATGTTGAGAATGATGAATTTGTATGAAATTAAGGTCATACATTTGGGATAATGTATGAATTCTTGTTTGATTTGTGTATTAAGTATTGACACTTATGTTTTAATAGAGATTACCTAGCTTCACTAACATCAGTTTGTGAGTGGTTGATGAGGAAGTTCATACACACTATGATCGTTCGTAGTCACACGGTATTAGATGTTTGAAGTTTCTTTGATCCTTTCTATTAGATGTGCTTGTGAATCTGAGTCTTGGATATTGGATCAGATGTTAATTTTTAGTATAGCCTACATAATACGAGTATTCTGGAAGGTATAAGTGGATATTTGCTTATTGAATATCTTTTATGTATAGATCCATGTAAGGTTTATATGATTGTTACATAATGGTATTGAAATGAAGTTGTATTGTGATTATTGATATTAAGTATTATATGATTATGATTGATAAAATAAAGAAATTAAATTATACATCAATTATTACTCTAATTAATTTTTTTTACTTATACTTTTGTATTAGATAACTTACCCTTACATGTATTTAATTGTGTATGAAGTGCAATAATTATACTATGTAAACAAATAGATATATGTACACGTATAGGAGGGATATTGAAAAAAGAGTGAAAACATTATTTTCTTTTATTTCCTAAAAAAATTGTATATTTTTATAGTGTTACATTAACTCACTCAAAATTACATTAAAAATAACAAATAAAAGATAATATTCTTCTTCGATAAAGAATCTTGATGAATTATTTTAAAAAAGGAAGTAACCGTCCCTTTTAAATTGTTCTTTCTACAATATTTGTGATGGGTGTGAAAGTGGTGTGTGAAATTATTTTGGATACAACTGTTTGGTAACTTGTTATAATATGTTTGAATTAAAAAAATATACCTTTTTAAATGTTCTTTTATTATAATAAGGTTATTAAGTAGTTGTAAATAAAACAATGTGTCAAAATATAATTTTTCTATTATATAAAGAGATGGGTACAAGAGTGAAAGATTGAGGAAGAAAAAAAGTTTAGTTTTCTTTTTATTCTCTTTCTCTTAATTTTTTTAAATATTTTTTGTTTTATATTTTATATTTTAGTAATTAATTTTTTTTCCTTGTGTTTCTAGTTAAATATATGGAGGAAATTAGTTGACAAATGTAAGAGGGTGTGAAAAGGAAAAAGAATTGAAAGAATAATGGAATTGCCAAAGCAAACAAAAACTGAGATTCTTAACAGAGGCCTTAAACTTATTTTCCAAAGCACTTTTTTATGTGGTGAAGATTCTTCTAGGGGAGTTTCTTCCTGCACCCCTACATTTTTCTTCCTGTGCTCCTACATTCATTGAATGACCAAAAATATTTTTTCACAGTTTTGGACGATTCTAGAATAAGGGTTCTGTAAACAAAAATATTTCTGGAATAGGAGTTCGTAAGCAAAGGATGTATCATGAATAGGAAATCCATAAGACAAAAAATCATTTCGAAATATCTTTTTTGGAACACATTTTTTTTTAATTTTCGGATTGGTAAATCCAGAATTAAAGAAAATATATTAATATTCCAAAAAATAATCCAGAAGTCATTTTTAAAAGGGGTAAAATAGTCTTTTTAAAAAAGGATGGGGTGCAAGAAGAAATGTGTTAGGGTGCAGAAAGAAACAGCCTTCTTTTGGTTTCCTCAAACGGTTTGATAGATAATAAATGGGGTATTTTTTCCTACACCCTATCAAAATTCTGTCTGCAACCATCAATTTTGAAAAAGACTATTTTATCTTTTTTTAATGACTTTTGGATTCTCTTGTACATAAGCTTTACGTAGTGAAAAAATATTTCCTAGAGAATTTATGAAATAAACTTTCCAAATCATAACGTTTTGAAATTTATTTTCAGAATGTTTCGAAAAGAGCTTTCCAGAATAAGGGTGAATTAGATGAAACATTTAGTCATTTTACCTATTTGATGGGGTGTAGGAAGAAGTTAGATGAGGTGCAAGAAGAAATTTGGAGGGTACAAGAAGAAACACCCAAATAAATGGCTTGTAACTTGAGGTTTTAAAAAACGTTAAAAGTTGGAGACTAGGTAACCGCTGATCTAATTGAGTAAAGCAAAGAAGCCAATTCATGTCTTGAAATTATGTCGAAATGAGAAAGTTGAAATGTTAATCTAGATATTCATATCAACACTTAGGTTTTTGCCCTTCTTAATATGTATCCCTAAAATATTAGAGTTAACTGTTACAAGGTCGGATTCCTAAACCGACTCCTTTTATCTTCTACTTCCGGTCTTCATAATCTCCAGATGTAGTAGTTTTCGATTGGTTTTTCTTTTCGTCGAATGAGTGGGAAAATGATGAACATCTAACTAAAGATAAAGAATTTTTCTTTAAATGCTCATCCCGGGTCACTAAGGTTACAGATCACGGTACTGACTCTTACTCCATTTGTCTGTTTTGACTTGTAAATATATAGTTTAACCCTGGAAACAATTCTGTAAGATATGAACGATCACAGTATTGGAAGAGATACAAAACAAGTTCTGATGTGGGCATACACAATTTTTCCAAGTTCTGTGAAAGCATCAAAAGAAAAACCTATATGCATAAAGGCTACACAATTTGTGTTCCTCACTACAACTTTAACATGGGTCAAAAAGTGTTTGAGGCGTCTTTCTTCTAGTTATCTAAGATTATCTTTTTCTCACTACTGATTGCAGATGCGTTTTAGCTAAACCAGAAACATGAACAATCCTAATAAACAACCACAAGCTGATATTAAGACTCTATCTCAACATGACGTGGGGCAGCTATAAGAAGTTTAACTACAGAGAAAAATAGCACAAACTTTAAGCTTGGTCCAAACCAGTCTGGCCAAGACTTGACTTTTTGGCATGAGTGGCATTTCTACTAGGTACACAAATATGACTTGGTCTTTTAGTCTTTGTCATGAGTTACCTTACTAATACGTAATCTGACACAGTCATTATTAACATAAGCCAGCACTCACTCACCAAGCTGAGTAAGTTCATATGTTGAGATACATACTGTCATAGTTTTGACAGATGAAACAGATATTATTCATAACTTGGACGTGCGAAACAGGTCTTCAGGATTCTGTGATTATAGACTTCCTCGGTTTCCTTGATTATGATCGGTACAACTGACAATAACAGAGAAGTTTTTGTATTACCAGTAAATGCATATATAATCAAATAAGGAAAGCATAGCAATAAATAGGGAAATAATAAAGGAAGGAATTACCTTCCAATTTATGGGGAACCCTTTTCTTCATTGAGAGGCTTCAAGCACCTGATCTCTGGCATCAACTACTTCATTGTCACAAGCATTCACTGAAGTGTCTATGCAATGACTGTTTTCAAATGGGTCCTCCGGCAGATGCTCAAGCCCTTGGTGAGAAAATTGTTGATTACCTTTCAAGTCTTCATCTGGCAAGCATTCCATTGGAAAGTTCTCCAGGTTAGCTTTTTTGCTTTCAAATTGTATCTTAGTAGAAATAGGAGACTCCAATTTATCAGAATAATTCTCAGTTAACTCCAAAGGCCTGTGAAAGAGCAAATGCGCCACAGTTCGATCAATGGGATTTGTCTTCGCTTCAACATCAGTAGTCCCGGCATATCTGAGAAACGATTTATACAGGGAAAATATGTTAAGAGCCTCAAAAGGCAAATCATATATTCAATAACCAAAAGCCAATTGATCAGTGGCACAGTAGGGCCAATTTTATAACCTTGCTTATAACAAGTGCCTGATGGATGAATGTAAATAAACTAGACATCATGAAATTAAAGTAGCTAGGCATCTAAGTGTTTTCCAAACCTGTTTTGGCTACTGCTTTCTTCTCTGGCAACAGATAAAATTTCTTCTCTGCTACTATTGTTTGTACTGCTTGTATCACTAGCACAATTCCTTAGCATTGCACTTTGTGCCAACCGGAACAAGCTATCTCTAATGCAGAGTCTTGTTTTGACATCTAACTGTAAAAAATGTTTGCCTCAGGATTGTAGATTTGTCTGTCTTTGCCTTATTGTATAGAAGGAAAAAATTATACAACACAGCTTAAACCAATATAAAACTCAAGTTCACCTTTGATATCACATCCTGAAGCATGTACAGAATTGTGTCTTCAACAAAATGATCATCAATTGCGGAAGAGATTGTACTAGAATCATCTTGCTTAGTTGGAAGATTTCTTAAATCTTCTATCTCAGGATCAGCTCCATCAAAATGTTGATTATACATTTCTATGGCACATCTTTTATTAATTGATTTATTAGTGTCAGGAACTTGATGGCCAAATTCTTTCTGTTGTTTCTGAATAGCGAGCAATGCCTGCATTTGCTGTCGCCTCCTTAATTTTTCAATTTTTTCCTGGGGAGTCATAGTGAGAGGCTTCACTGAGCCCACAGACTTGTTCACAGGATTCATTACACCAAGACATGCTTCATACCCAGAAAGGGCAGGCTGTTGCATAAGACCACCTGACTGAGCCGGTGGTTGCACTGAAATAGAAGAATATGTATTTGTCAGGTTCCCGTATGCAGGGGGTGATATATATGTGTTTGTGATGTCCAGGTATAATGTCTCAGGTCCTTGAAGCTGGTTCTGTTGCCCAAGAATGGAAGCGGGGGAAGACTGCATGACTGAAGACCCCAGCTGATTCTGAAATTTTCCAGATGTGGTCGATGAAGGAGACCAGCTACCATAAAACTCCTGCAATGTTTTTCCATCCTTTTTACCTTGTGATTTTTTCCGAGTTTTCAACTGATTCTTTGGCCCAAAATCCTGAATAACAACAATGGAAAGATCAATCGGTTAGTTGACATTTGAGAAGAAAAAGGAGACTTCCAAGGCAGCACATAGTTATGCTAAGAATAGGTAACAAACCCTTCAAAATTTTGATATACATAAAAAACAGTGTAGTTCTATAAAAATGAGCAAAGAAAATAAGCAGTTCAAACCAGGAAACACATTCTCCAAGTAAAAACAATTTCTTCCAAAAAATTGTCAACGAATTTATGCCAAATTTGCAAGTAACTTTAGCAATGAAAGAAAATTAACATCCCACATGAATCTCTGGCCTCATTGAGCACAAAATAGATTGGATAATAGAGTCTTGTGCTACCTATAAACCTCTAAAATGTTTTGACTGTGAGCTTGAAACTAAAAATTGGAGGTAGTACAGTTCAAGTTATCACAAAAAATAAATATTTGTAAAATTCCTTGTTTGGATAATTAAATTTAGCAAAAGGATGTTGCATTGCCTAAGAAGCTGTAATGTTGGTGAAGGAAAGGTTACTAATGGCTAATTTGTCTAGCTAAGCTAGTGGGGCATTTGTCTTGTCTACGTTATGTAATTGGGGATTTAAGGATTATTAAAAATTTAGAATTTTGGGTAATGTTTGGGTCTTGCTTGAGAAATCTTATCCCAAGTAATTATAGTTTTCTCTTAGATTAGGATTAGGACAAGGATTCCTTGAGGCTTAAGTTTGGGTTGCCTCACTTTCTGAACTTTAAAAGACGTGTTATTTATCTTATGGACATCAGCTTAATATTGATACCAAGATATATTTTTCATTAAGATTTCTTTTGGCTCTTTGCTTCCATTTTACATCACTAGTCATTCTCAATATAACTTGACATACCTGTTGCTCCTTTTCAGCAGGAGTAACTCTATCTCCAGAATATCCTTCATTGAATGCGTTTCCGGGAGCATTTTGAATGTCATGAGATGAAGGATCGCCAATCCTTTTAAATGAAGGGGAAAATGATTGACCGTTCTGTTGAACATATTCTGTCTTAATTTCCAAAGGCTCGGAGCTGTTCCTTGAAGCACTTGCTTGGTTTGGTGCTTCCAAGTGTATGGGTACTGAACAGTTACTCGTGTCTTTGGAAGACCACAACTCGGCAGAATTCTCTAGACTTACATGGCCAAATATAGGGTCATCATTGCTGCAAAATCATCACTTGCGAGAATACTAAGTCAGACGTATACTATTATAAGCAACAAAAGCTCAAAAAACTGAGTACTAAACAGACGCACAAAACAGATCTGATGTACTTCAATAACATTAAATGCTAAACTGGAATCTTCGCACTTAATGTTATTCATCATGATTACAATATAATTAATCCCAGGAATTGTAAAATACTATGGACAACATTAAAAGTTGACAGCATAAGGTCTAAGTTGTGAGTTTAAAAAGTGAATAACAGGAGATTTATATAAGTTTGACATCATAATATCATCACTTTGTGCATTTTAGAAATGTTAGCAACACATGCTCTCTAATGAATTCTAACACTCTTCATTGTTGGGTAAATTTCATCCAGGACTTACAAAATATGTGGGTCCTAGTGCCTATTTAGTGCACCTTACTCCCAATTTACTATTACTAGAATTCCTCCTTTCATTTTGAATATTATCTATATACAGTTATTGCTGTTACAATTAGGCATATACATGCCTCCATCTAAATTTGATAGAAACAAGTTTAAGGGCAATTATACTCGAACTGATCCATGAGAAAGTAGTTGTGTAATTTAATTTGCAAAACAAGTTTTCAAAAAGAGAGTAAAGTGAAGTTTATCCATTATCATTACTGAAGAAGTTCAGAAAACATCTAACTAAAATCAAATTAATAATTACCTCAATATTTGTACCTTATAAGAATAGTACAGATAATATACTTTACCTGAAAATTTGATCAAGGTCGTCAAAGCTTCCTATGTTGTCCCAGGCAAAGTTGGCAAATTCACCTTGCTTTTCTACGTCCTTTTCTAACTGCGTAGTCTCTTCTGTCAAACCTATAAATACATATAATTAGAAATGATAAAGTATAACTACATACTTTACTGTTTTTCACGTAATGATGGTGGAACATGAAGAGATACAACTGCACACAAACAAATACACTGACAGACATGCTACCTAGTCTACTCGTAATTCCAATCATAAGTAATTTTACCACCTCTTTGCTGAAATAAATTTGCTAATTTCACCTAAATTTTTCAATACTTCAGCACCCCAGGAACCCTGATCAGTTTTAGCAGCACTGGATAAAGACAAGTCAGGCCATGAGTTTGTGCCAGATTCTGAGGCAGACTGTCCCTGAATAGTATCAAATTTGGAACTACTTCCCAGCTTTTCTTTATGAAAGTCAGTTTTAGTCTCGGTCCTCTTCTGCTCAATCAGTTTACTGGGAGAAGCTTCCTGATTCCATTTTTTCTCATCATGAAGATCCTCACTTGCCTCTTGATAAGGCACAATATGATCATCACTCTCGCCCGCCTCTCCCCATACTATGTTAGCAAGCTGAAAACAATCCATTTAAAAATAATTAATAAATATCAATGAGGCAAAACTCAACAAGAAAAATAAAATACTTCAGATGCTAGCTGTAGAGAAATTCATAGACAAAGGAAATACTGTGGCAAGTTGGCAACACTATAAGAGTGCTTTCCGTCATTTTACAATTTGCGGATGTCATGGCCATTGTGCCATGGCAGAGCAATCATGATTGACATGGACCCTCTTTTTATCCTTTAAATTGCTTTTCAAAACCTTCATCCAATCTTCTGTTTTTTCTTCTCCCACTATTTGTTGGGACAATTACCACTCATATTCTCACCTGCACCACCAAAACAGTGATTCTAACTCTGGCAAAACCTCTTCAGTTTTTTTATCTCTTCTATTTTTTTTCTTAAATCTTCTTCATTTTCTTTTTTTTCTTCACAATCTCTTCTTTGTCTCTTCTCTATATTTCTTGATTTTACCTCTATTTTTTTATTTCAGTTTTTGCTGCCATCTTTTTTCTCCTTTCGTTTCCTTCTCTATCTTTTATTCTCCTTCCTGTTTTTCTCATTTTCTTGATTTGTCTATTTTTCCCCTTCATCATCTCCTTCTCACTTCAAGGATATTTTTAGTTTTCTATTCGTTATCTTTTCTTGTTGGTGTTGTTTTGAGATTTTATGCTTATGTTACGAGAGTGGTAACTGTTTGTTCATAGAAAATACTTCTAATTTTGTTATTTTCATATATGTTATTAGTTTTTATCATGTATATTTAGCCTATGTTTTGGTTTATTTTATTATATATATATATATATATATATATATATATATATTTGCAATATAGTATGACAAATTTGTGGCTTTTCAACATGGACCATACATCTAGAACTGATAACATTGGTAACACACTTCAACCTAATATAATAAGCAACAACTTAATCCTATAACACTTTTCAAGTTAAACAATTTTTTATATTCTGTTACACCTTGATTAGAACAAACGTCTGCTATAGACCTGCGTTGTCCTCCATTCATTTATCAGATTTGGATATGAAGAAAACAGAGAAAAAGCTTTAACAAAAGCTGAACTTAATATTATTTCACTTGTGTGTAAAGAGTACATAAGCAAAGTCTATGTATAGACTCAAAAGTGGTTACACAACCATAACAGAAAACAGTAACACTAACTCCCAACATTCGGTTAAAAAACAGAATGTGTACAACACTAATACATTTAATTATCATAATTTCCTATCTTCAATATACTTCTTTCCATCTTAGCACCCATAAATTTTCTACCTTCTCTAGAGACAACAATTAAAACGTAAATAATTAAAAGTATGCCACCATGCATCAAACATTTATCTGCCCTTAATAAAGTATAATTTCTGTCTTATCAAAGTACAATTTATAGAGAATATGCAGTCACAGATTGGACTATGGTACTTATGGTCTTCAAAAGTAATGCATCATAAACACAACAAGGAGCGTAAAATGTTACAGAACACAGAAATCACACTAGGAACTAGAACTTAAAACTATAAGTTCTTGCTATTTTTTTACCCCGATACATGTTTGACGTTCAATTCCTTTTATTTCCCTGTGCACTACAATAAACAAATTAAGTAAATATTTAAATGCTATCATCTTGAGTTTAATGTCTATACAATATGGGAAACTCAAGCAACCCTGAATGCAAGATTGCAATCATCAGTGCAACCAAAAAGATTCTAACAATGTGTATGTCAGAGAATTATCATATCTAACTTTTTCAGTTCCCCCCTCTCATAATTTATGAACAGGAACCAACAATATACCATAGGAAGAAACCATATCATCTTCACATTTCCCTTGAAACAATATTATTATTGATTCCACTCTTTCACAAGCCTCCTTATTGTGTCTAACCATAAAAAACCATAAATCCAAGTGCAGCCACCAGCTTTACCAAAATGTATCAATAAACATAGGTTGATTTTTCTTACCTTTCTAGACTAGGAGACAGACACTACAAATTACAAATCATGACCCTTCCACCTCCATTACTCCTCCTTGATGTCAAACTTCATTTTAAGGTGTTGGAGATCCCACATCGACTAGAGATTAAAGCCTTTCATTGTATATAAGTGGGTGCAAACCTCATCCCATGAGCCGGTTTTATGGGGTTGAGTTAGGCTTAAAGTCCACTTTGTAATATGGTATCAGAGCCATTTCGAGCCTATCCTAGTGAGTGTTTGTGTTAGGCCTATCGTGCCACCCGCTATCGGGTCGCTATCAGACCACCCATAATATATAGTACCACGTACGAGTTGGCAGTCTCGGCGTGAGGGGTGTGTTGGAGATCCCACATCAACTAGAGATTAGAGCCTTTCATTGTATATAAGTGGGTGCTAACCTCACCTCATGAACCGGTTTTATGGGGTTGAGTTAGGCTTAAAGTCCACTTCGTAATATAAGGTATCTGGCAGTGACTGTACTCTTAACTTTTGTTTAGTTGGGGAAATGGATGGGGATGAGGGATTCTGATAATGATTTGTTCTTTGGTTCGATTTTTAGGAGGGGAGAAGAGGGGAATGGAGGGAGCAGAATCCCTACCAATATTAGGGTTATTTAAAGGGGAGGGGGGGAATTTAAAGCATTTCTGTGTTGACTAAACTATCCTACTTATGTTTTGAAATATAAAATTTCAAAAAAGAAAATTACTTCTAGCATATCCTTCCCTTGTGAACCAAACAAGAACACAGTTATTTCTATTCCCCTCCTCTTCTTAACCAAACAAAAATGTCTAATCAAAATCCCTCCCCTCCCTTCTCTCCCCCCACCTCCAATAACATCTTTCCCCTCCTTTGAACCAAACAATATATTAAGGTCCAGGACCATTATGATAAGATCTCTCAGAATTCAACCAGAATGCAGCTACAAGCTCCCTCTGCAGTCCACTCATTTTTTTCCAAAACACTGCTTAATGGATCATAATCCACTTCTCCTAAATTCCGTATTGAAATACTTTGATATCAAGCCTCAAACTGAAGCAAGGACAAAATACAACATCCTCACCTCAATCTCAATTTCTTATAATCATTCCAGACTCAAATCTCAACCACCAAAATACACCCCAATTTATTTCAAACAAAAAATGTTATACACAACAATAACCTAAGCTCGTTTAGTTAAAAAAAATATTAAAAACAAACATCTAACAAACTACGATCTAACAATAGCAATAATAACAAAAAGTTGAGGAAAAGAAATTGAAAACATGACTAACCTCTTCGTCGTTCCAATCAAACATTTCTTACATGCGAGACACAGAAATTGTACAAGCGAGACACGGAATCGAACGCCAGAGAATGAATTACTCTACTCATCGCCGAGAAAAAAAAAACTAAGAAGATTTTCACACAGAGAGAGAGTCAGCAGAACAACAGCAACGCCACCATGAAACGAAACGACGTCGTTGCGGAGGACTAGCTCGTGCTTCACATGACGCGCCGCGCGAAGAGAGTGGGAAAGAGAGAAATTAGAGAGAACAGTTTGAAGGCTTCAGAGAAAGTGTGTGTGTGTGTTTTGAGAGAAACGGCGACGGAGAGATGTGAGAGAGAGAGAGCGCGTGAGGTGAGGCGCGAGTTGACACGTGTGAGCGTGCGTATCTAAAGTAGTGGCTCTGAGAGAGTCTATCAAATGCCGAATCCTCATTGGTTGTTACTTTTTTGTTTTGGTTTGGGGTGGGGCCCAGTGGGCCCAGTGAAAGGCCTATGTAGTGGCTAATCGAACCTTGTTGGCCGATAACTCGATGGTATCCGCTCATGGATGGTAGTTGACTGATTGGGTAGCATCAGAGGTTGTTTTCGTGGGGCCCACCGTTTTGTTTATCAAGTGGCTCTTGGTGTGATTCTATGATCAAAAACAGAAATTACAAAACTCAATTTCAGATTAGATTTTTTTTTACTTTAGTTGAGAAAAAGAAAAAATTAATTTAATAAAAACATATGAAAAATAAAATAATTTTCAATTATCTGGCATGACAGGAGTAAAGAAAAAAAAACAAGTTATGTAATTTCAACGATTTGATAAAATGTAAAAAAAAAAAGTATTAATAAAAATATATGTAAAGCACTACACTTAATTGTATTGTTTTTGTAAATCTTTTCTTTTTTCTCTTTCTACCAAGCAAACAAAATTCACTCTCACTCTTTTCCTCTTTTTCATTACCAAACAAAAAGGAGGGTAATGTACTACCCTATACCAAAAAACAAAGAGCATTTAGTAACTATTTGTTATATTATTGTATCACCCTAATAATTGAAAGTTAATCATTATGTTTAGGTAGAACTTGATTTTGTATCTGATAACCAAATGAGTTACCTAGACATTATACAAAGTCTCTAAATATTATCTCAAAGAGTATTATGTCTATCTAATTACTTTCTTACTCACTTATACTTGATTATCATATAACTTGAGTGTGGAAAAGTCTTCTGCAAATGGACTCATACTCGATTCTCAACCATAAAATTTGACAATCTTTCAAAGATGAAGTTGACTCACTCTTACAACTCGAACATGCACCTCAGACGCAACTCATTATCATCATCATAGAGAGAGAGTCACAAATATGTGGTTTTGGTATAGGTGTTGGAGAGAGAGTGCTTCCAAAAATTTAGATTATAAATTTGGATTTTTCAATTTTTAAAATTTACATAAACAAAATGGAAATTTGATCTAAAAATATTATAAAATATGGATCAAAGTAAAAAAATAGATTTAAATAAATAAATTTTTAATAGAATAGAGGAATGCAAAAATTGAGCAATTTGACCAAATTATATATTTTCCCACGGTTACAATTTTGTATTTAGACCATAACTAAATTGTTTGACTCTAGAAACCAAGTATATATATTTTTCTCACTTAAGCCTATTTTGTTTATTTTTTTTCTTATTTAATCTTTGTGTTGGTTAAATGAATGTGGATATTTTCATTTAATCTTTATTTGACAAAATGAAAATAGAGGAAGAAGAGTAGAAATATAGGAGATTGAACTAAAGTAAAAATAAAATGAGTCTCATTAATATATATTTATACTTTTATTTTCATTTATTTTTTTGGTCTACCTAAGTCTTTTTTGCTCATTTTTTAGTTTTTGTGTTCTCGCGTTATAACTCATATATGGTATCTAGGATTTGCTACAAGGTTTGAGCATAGTCATCTTCCTTCGGTTGAGTTGTTTGTCTTTGGTTTCTCATGATGTCACACTAAAGTTTTCTAGGTTTGAAGAAAGTGGAAACACTTTTGAGTAGGTTTTTTTTAGGGGATGTTTTGTTTGTATTGTATTTTGTAGTATTTTGATTGAAGATTGACTATAAGGACTCTGTTAGGATAGATATTGAATTATTTTGATGTGGTCTACCATTCCTTTGAGGATTATGTTTGGTGGTTTGTAGAGTCAGATGGTTGTGTGGGGGTCAGGTGTTGAGCATATTGGCCTTGGTCATTTTCTGTATAAAGGTTGAGACACCCCTGAAGTGTGTCATTTTGTTTTATTTATTCTTTGTGGATAGGAAAAACTATTATTTTGTAAAAAAGTATTTCCTATGTGTTATCTTGTGGAGGTAGGAGAAGTTTTACCTAGTACCACGATGAAAGTCATTTTGTTCTTGTTCAAAATTATTTGACTTTAATCCAGTGAATTCAAGTGTCTTTGCAATCTTATTTGTATCGTATTTATCGTATTTAGAAAAATAATTTGAGAGACCAGAAAGTTCAAGGTACTCGAAAAAATAAGTTCCTGGATATAAGGGTTCAATGACTCCTAAAAATCTTGGTAATAGAATTATTATTCTTGTTAATGTTGTTAGGTTTGGTCATGGCAACCCCTAGAGACCGACACACAATGATCATCCAAAGAATCCTCTGTCCAAAAAATCATGACGCCTAAGGGGCAAGTACAGGTGACATGATACTTATACTTTTGTTTTCATATCAGTATCACGAAGTGTCATTATACCACATCCTTGATCTAGTTTAAGACAGTACAATTTCTATGTTTTAATTTTTCTTGCATAGAAAAATATTTATTTTTCAATTTTTATTTTGTGTGAACTAAATTATTTAGATTTAAGAAAATAAAGTTATGGAGAATAAAATAGCATTGTAAAAAAAAGTGTTATAATTAGATTTAAAAAAGTTATGTTATTAATTTATTATGAAACTCTAAATTCTTTAAAAATAATTAAAATTGTTGACCTCGTCATTTATTACTTTCATGATTAAACTCCACAATTTATAAGGTAGTTGTATATAGATGATCATATATTAATTAGAACTTTGATTTGGATGTGTTTCTAGTTTAAATACATTTGAATTTCTCTTTTCCTTTCACATGTGGGAGTTTTGTAGTCCTTCTACATTTATCAATTGAAGACAAAGATATTTTTTTTCTTCTATTAAACTAGTAGTAATGTTTTGATTTTTAGATTGTGTTATTAAGTTTTGTTGAAGTATTTATGTGTGATATGGGGAGGTTGGAGATTTTAGTTTTGAGTTTTATTATATATAAGTCACCTCTCAATAATACAAACTACCCTGAGATATTTTTTGGAAATGAAACTCTAGGTACCATATTTGAGATTTGAAGTTATTGATTAACTCAAAATTGTGTGATTATATTTTTATATTGTGTAAGTTTGTATTATTATTTGTGTTGGTGAGAATGTCTTTTGAGTTGCGAAACCAAAAATGAGAAAGTTATATACACTAAGGATGTACATAATAAAATAATAAATATATATTTAAATTTGTTTGGAAAAGAATTAAAGATATGTTATTCTTATGAGTATTTGATTGGTCACTAAAGATGTTCAAACGATGATATTTTTTGTTAAGATAAAGCATTATTGTTTAAGCATTTAAGTGTTACTCAAGCGATAATGCTTACACTCAAGTTAAGCGAAAGAGAAGTCATATGAATTCTCTCTTACTAGGGAGTTTTGTTGCTCAAGCATCATATTGAATACTCAAACGACAAAAATTAGTGTTGATTCTCTTTTTTCTGAAGTGGTGATGCTTAAACGTTCTATTTGTTGCCTAAGATAATAAGATAAATCATATTGATAATGATATAATTGGTAAACAAATATGTATACTAAAAATAGTTATGTACCGATCGAGTTCGTACGACTGACTAAAAGACTCAACACTCGGTCAAGGTCGACCTATATGACTGAAACCATCGCACTCAGAGGGGATTAATGAGACTAATCAATGATCAATCACTAGGTAATATATTCTTAATTACGACCAAAATCATTAATCTGACCCAATAACAAATGGCTCATGATAATCATATAAGTAAGCACAGATTTCAAGAATCAAGAATGTCATTATTCTGTACTAATAACACCAAGTGTCGAACACCAAAATCTCACTTGAGTGTCGGAGTACCTTTTGCAGGTACCATCCGAGCCCCCAAAACCCACGAAAACAAGGAGTAGAAAATGGAGAGGAGTACAAGAAGCTCATTCGAGAGGGGAGAAGAAAGAGTAGACCGACCGACCAAGAAAGAAGGAAATCACTCTCTTGATTCCAACCTGTTCGAGAACAAGTTACAAGTATTCTTCTTTATTAATAGTTATACATAATAATCATTGAAATAAAAGTATATTATAAAATTATAAAATATTTTTATTTAAAATAATTATAAAAATAAATTTTTCTAATAAATGTAATATGTTTTTCATTTATTAAAGTATAAATAATGTAAATAGCGTCCATTTTTTTCCTTTTGACAAAAAATAATTATTAAAATACTTCAATAATAAATAACATAAAAAAAAAAGTAGTTAATAACTTGAGCAGAAAATATGAAAACAAAAGATAAACGACTCCACTGGGGATCGAACCCAGAATCTCTGGTTCCGTAGACCAGCGCCTTATCCATTGGGCCATGGAGTCACTCTTTGCTTCTAAAATCTAAAACATTTATAATATTAGATTATTATAATCTAAAGTTTGTACCTTACATTATTCACTAGACAGATGAACGGCCAATTATGGTGGCAGGGATTTAATTAATTTTCTTTAATCAATTGTAATTTCGGAACTTAACCTATTTATAGAGAAATAAGAGATTATCCACATCAAAAGTCTTGTGCATAAAATTGTTCAAAATAATTTAATATTGATCACTTGTAATTTAGCGTAACAATATATATCTTTAATATTAACATATAGTTATTTATATGAATACTAATGTCAATAATTGAAACAAGAGATTATATTCTTCTTCCCAACTAGCTTGCATACTTAGGTCACCAAGAAGAAGAAAGAGGACAATTTGATTTTAGGATGCATGGAGAAAGAAAAGAGAAAGAAGGAGTAGCTTTTGTTATATAAAGAAAAGAGAAATAAAGGATTGTGCAACCACTTCCACAACTTCTAACTTCAACAATTTCCATTTTTTTTTTCTAAATCCAAAGTTTTATCTCACCTTTGTTTTTGTTTGAGTCCCAAAATTTTGTTATCCAAACCACCTCTACTCTTTAGATTTTTTGGTGTTGGTGTATGACAGGTTTATGTTCTCGGTCGTCAATCTATAAAGTTTTTACAAAAAAGTTATTCGACGTGTTCAAGTACTTGGTATTCATTAGTAAGGGATAACAAATGTTATTATATGCGTGTTTTTGACTTTATATCAATCAAATTAGTCACATATATGGGTTGAACCATCGTGGTAGTAGGCCTAGATTAACTCGAATCAAAATTCATCCTTGTATTAATCTGACATGCGATACAAATTCATCGTTAACCTTATGCCTAGGTCATCTTAAATCTAACCTATCTAAGTATACTCGATCAGAGAATTAGAGTGGAGTGGTATTCAATCCAGATATCTGAAAGATTTTCAACTTTGTTTATGATATTTCGAACATTAATATTAAAGTTCAAGTTTGTTCTCCATACTATACTCTACTTAAACATAAATCAACACATAACTCAATTACAAAATTAAAGAATTAAAAACTTAAACATAAATTAAATTTAATTATAACTATTTCATATTTTTTTATTAAAAAACACACAAAGTCCTTACATTTTGCATACCTGTTTTTAGTATATTTTTAACTAGATATATTTTTTTTCTTAAATTAAAATCATTTTATTATTTGATAAAATATATAACCGTGAAGTCTCGTCAATAAAAAGCAACAACATAACTCTTGAAATAAAAAATAACAACACAACTCCACAATTTATCTATGTTTTTCAACATAAAAGAATGCAAAACCTACATGTGTTTCCCTAAGATAATATAAGTTAAGAATGTGAAGATGCTCGTGTTCCCTCGCTTCATGTGTATGCCTCGTGTTCATATGAAAACTGCAAAATATGAATAAAGTATTCATCAAAATGGACTTTTACTTTGTAACGTAACATGATGCACACTACACGCATCTTTCACAACAAAAGGTGGAGGATTGATTGTTGGTTGAGACCTCAAAAAAGTTAAAATCTATTTTGAAATTTGATTACTTGTTGATGACCAAAATCAATTACAATGTTCAAAATCCATAAATATCTATCCAAGTTACTAAAACTTATTGAAAATTTCACATTAATTATAAATAATAAATAAGGTTATAACTGGGTGTAAATTTCAATCCTATATAAGTTGGTTTTGTAAGGTTTAATTAGATTTAAAGTCGAATTCTTAAGATAATATTAGAGTCATTAAGAGTTTATCTTAGCAAAAGTTTGTTCAACCTATTGTGTCACCCGCTATCGGTTCCTATCAGACCATTTATAAATATATAGTCTCACACACGAGTTGACAGGTTTTAACGTAATGGGGTGTGTTGAAAAGATTAAAGACAATGACATTTGATAGTACATACGTGATTACAAATTTTACCTTAAAAACCAATTTTGTAAATTTGAGTTAAACTTAAAATTTATTTCTTAATCGTAATTTAATGTTGGTGTTAGTCACCGTTTAAATTGTTTTAATATTTTATTCTTGTGTAATATAAATTATGTACAGAATATAATTAAATATTCCTATTCGTAACATATAACTATAAATAACATATAATTATAATTACAAATCTATATGTTATTTAATGAATCACTTTAATATTTTTTTATAACATGTTTTATTTTTTCTTTATAACATGTTTCATTGTCTTTTGATGCGTTGGAAGTCATGCCAGTTATAGCAAAGAATCAAATTCTACTTTAGGTTTCTTTGCAACGTTTAATCGCAATTTCTAAAGTTTAAAATGTATTTCTTAATGACAAAGAATGGTATTTATTAGTTAACATTTGATGCACTTAGAAAATAAATAATCATCTCATGAAAAGTAACGTTGAGATTTGATGATCATGTTAAGGCGATAACAACTAGGAATCAATAGTAATATAAATATTAATTCATTTGGGACTATGAAGAAACCAATCTCCAATATCACATATAGTTCAATATTTCTTTGTCACTTTCAGGCTCTTGAGACAGAAATTAAGAGCTCAATTTTGAGTGCTTATATGGCTATAATTATTTTTTTTCAAATCACACATAATCACTTAAGACATTAGAAATTTATTAAGAAGTTGATTTTAAGTCTAATTTAATCATATAAAATTGACTTACAAAGTGAGGTCAGGAAAGTTTATATATTCTTCCCTCTTCCAACTCATTGAGGCGTCTTTTAAGGATAAAATCGTGATGGAACATCGACCTCCAAAGCGGACAATATCTTAAATGCAGTGATTGACCCTTTAAATGCAGTGATTGACCCTAGCGATACTATCTCTCGGACTTGAAATCGGAACAATACCTAATTATATACTATGAGGTGTGAGACTATATATTTATAGGTGGTAGTCCGATAGTTAGAGTTTGATAAGACCAACACAATTTTATTAGGATAGGTTCTGAATGACTCTGATATCATACTATGAAGTAGACTTTAAATCTAACTCAATCTCATATAATTGATTCATAATGTGATATTTGCACTCACTTATATATTATAAAATGTTTTTATTTCTAATCGATGTGAATTTAAAAAAAAGTTCTACATTAGACTGTTAAAAGGTGTAATTTCTCATATTCTAAGAAAAATGTTTTGCTTACATTAAAATGAAAAAAAAAAGTTGTATTCTTTGAATTTAGACGTGTAATTTTAGATGTGTGTATAAAGAATGATAGAGATATTAGATGACATGTTTATTGGTGTAACATTATAAAATAATTATGAATTTCATAATATTATGACGAGTAAATTATATTTAAGAGTTTTTACAAATATGATGGTTAAAAAAGAATAATTTTAGGATATATTGTTAAGAAAACATTTATAATAAAAGTTATAAATATAATTGAAGTGAATAAAATATAATGTAACGATGAGTGTTCTTTTTCTTTCCTTGACCTTTTTAATAAAATTTTAAAAGTGCTATTTTTTATTTTTTATTTACTTTTTTATCCATCCCATTTCAACACATTGGTGTGATACTTAATACCAATAAATCGGATTAATGTTGCAGCATGATTCTTCAATTTCCCAGTGCTCTAAGGTCAAAAAAGACAGCACAATTAAAGATTATGGCACTGCTCTTAACAAATTGGACTCAGTTAAAGCATAGTACATAGCTGTGTAGCTATAGGCTGTTTATAGTACATAAGAAGGTTCATATAGACAGTGACACCCTCTTGGCATTGTTCTAACCAAACTTTTCTGGGTAAACTTTAAATTTTTTTTAAGAAAAATAGGTAAACTTTTCTGGGAGATTAATAATTGGAATTAATGATACTGTTATTGAAAATAAAACAAGATAAAATTGGACACTGTAAAAAAGCATAGTAGTGTATTAATTATACTATAAATATAGGAGTTGGAAACCAAACTCTAACATACCCAACACCTTTCTGAGGAAACAATAATCAACAATGGCTACCCTCATTGCTCCCATCACTTTTTCACCTGGTGCAGATGCAGAAGATCTTCACAAAGCTTTTAAAGGTTTATATATATGCTTAATTTCTCTTCCCATTCTCCTTAAATTAAAAAAAAAGGAATTTTTTTTTATTTACCAATTTGTTATTATGGTTTTCTTGCCATGGTGAAAATCCATGAAGAATTCTGATTCTGTGATGGAAACATTTGTGCCTCAGTCCTTCCTTCCACCTTTTCTACAAAATTCAATATAAATTTTGGTGTCTACTTAAGAAGAAATAGTTGATCATCAATATGATGTAACTTTTGGCAAATATAGTATTTGATATCTATGGTTTTGAACTTTGCAGGATGGGGAACTGATGAGAAAACTGTTATTGCAATATTGGGTCACAGAAATGTTTATCAGAGGCAACAAATCAGAAAGATTTATGAAGAAATTTACCAAGAAGAACTCCTCAAACGCCTAGAGTCTGAACTAACTGGTGACTTTGAGGTAACCATTGTAAAAATAATCAAGATAAAATGTGTTTTGAGTCCCTTGATTTCTCTTACAATTGATCTTAGTCTTTGTACTTAGAGTGTGTAGATCAATTAGTGTGGCTCTGAACATATTGAGATCAAAGCTAAAACTAAATCTAGAACACAATTTAGAACATCACATGATTTTGTGACATATAGCCTAATGATTTTGAAACATGGGGTGTGAACAAAACAACAAAACAGAGATCAGTGTACCGTTGGATGCTGGAACCTGCAGATCGTGATGCTGTTTTGGCCAATGTGGCAATCAAGAGTGGTAGCAAGGGCTATCATGTGATTGTGGAAATTGCTTGTGTGCTTTCATCTGAGGAGCTTTTGGCAGCTAGGCGTGCCTATCACAACCGTTACAAACGATCTTTGGAAGAAGATGTAGCTACTCATACCTCTGGTGATCTTCGCCAGGTGAATAATCTTTTTACACCATGTCAATTCACCATCCCAATTCATAACATGTTTTTGTTCCTTTCATGATTCATATAGTTTGAATAACTTATATATGTTCTCTGGTTTTGTCACCTCATATAGCAAGTCATTCATCTGTGTGTCATCATAATACTGATTGAAGGATAGTATGAAACATTCTTCTCTTTCTAAGTTATTGTGACTGAAATTACAGCTGATAAAAGTATTTTAGAACTCTGATTGCAATCAAATGACTCATGAGATCACAATTATATTGACAATGGATACAATAGCAAAAACTGTTGGAGATCTTACATCCACATGAAAACCTCATCTTATAAGTCAGTTTTGTAAGATTGAGTCAGACTTAAAGTTCACTTCTTAATAAAAACTCTCTTTAGAACCATTTTTAAAACTTTGGTGAAAAGTGCATGCTTGATGAAATGTTAGGTGCATGCTAACGGTTTTGACTAATGAGTTTGTGGTTGGTTGGCTTTATGCAGCTGTTGGTTGGGTTGGTGACCTCATATAGGTATGGTGGTGATGAGATTAATGCAAGATTGGCAAAGACTGAAGCTGATATTCTTCATTCATCTATCAAGGAGAAAAAAGGCAACCATGAAGAAGCCATTAGGATCCTTACCACAAGGAGCAAGACTCAACTTCTGGCAACTTTCAACCGCTACAGAGATGATCATGGCACTTCCATAACTAAGGTACAACATACAAAGTTTTCTAGTAGATCTTTGATAAAAAAAAAACACTAGATAAATAATTGACATGTGTGTATATATTTACTTGTTGCAGAAATTGTTGGACGATGCATCTGATGATTTCAGGAAGGCATTGCACACTGCTATTAGATGTACCAATGACCACAAAAAGTACTATGAAAAGGTCAGATTCCCACTATATTTCTGCATTAAGTATATCAGTCACCATTTTAAAAAGAATCATGTTATTTGCTTGCTTGCAACTTTACAATGTTTTAGTTGAAATCTTGAATTTTAGCAATCATAAACTTCATTTGGGTATGTGCTACACTCTACCTTTTTTGTTATGATCCATGTTTCCAAATGTTTTACATTTGTGCTTCATGTCAGGATTTTCATGAATAACCAACTTCATTTATGTAAATATTTGAATTTAAATAACAAGCTTAGATGACACAAGTGTTTGTTCACCAATAAAAACTGAAGTGAAACTTCAATTCTGATAGAAAAACAACACCAACACTACTTATAGTAATGTATCTAAATTTTGCATGAAAACCAACTCAAAATTAGATTTTGTGTCCAACAGTTATGATGTTTTCTGAAGCATTTATTATACTCTGATCACATATTCTTTATCTTCCTTTTTCTCCTTTGTTTTATCTCAGTTCTTTATTTATAATATACTATGATGTATAGGTTCTGCGCAATGCAATGAAAAAGGTTGGAACTGATGAGGATGCACTCACTCGTGTGGTGGTTTCAAGAGCAGAGAAGGACTTGAGGAACATTGCAGAGATCTATTACAAGAGAAACAGTGTTCATCTTGAGGATGCAGTGGCCAAGGAAATCTCAGGGGACTACAAGAAATTCATCCTCACTTTGTTGGGGAAGGATGTTTGAAGTGATTGTTCTAGCCAAGAACATTGAAACATATTTTGTATCTGTTTATGTTGTTGGTTTCTTGGCCTATGATTTGGTTAATTTTCCAATTCTGAGTGTGCTTTTATCAGTCATGTGTCTATTGTCTTTAATGTGCACTTCTGTTTAACATTACTACTTGTGATGTTTGAGCACTATAATAAAGTTTGAGAAAATTATACTTTTCAACACACTCATGCATATTTTTTAATTTTTAAATAAATATTCAGTTTTAAATCTATTTACCTGTTTATTTTCAAAATTCAAAAACTAAGAAGATATGTCTAATAAACATGGAGTACAAGAAAAAAAAACATGTCTTATTGATAGTGCATTATCCAAAGATGAGATTACAACACGTTATCATCATTGTTCATAAGGAAACCTAATGCAAGTAGTGGTCAAAATTAACACAGTGACAAAATACCAGACTCCATAATTACATGGGTTGTATTGTAGATGTAGAAAAGAGGCATTACATTTGTTGTATGAAGAAACAATGTAGTATCAAAATAGAAACTACCTCGCTATTGACATATGTAAATGATATTGAAACTCTCCCCTTTCTATATATTTGATGTGCATATGTCCATCAACAAATTAAAAATCCAAATAATTAATCTAAAGAGCCAATAATATTATAGTAATGAAGTTATTAAATGTTTATGTTCCTATCAAAAATGGATTAAGAGAGTTTCGAGGTGGAGAAGAGATGACTTCTCTATGGAAGAAGCCTTGTAGTGTTGATCGCGCAATGAGAGAAGAGATGTTCACTTGCAAAAGACTCTTCAATACTTAAGTCAGTAGGAGCACAAAGATGATAATAAGGGCTTAACAGTATGATTGTCATTTATTACTTCATAAATAGTTGCTCATCAGTAAAGGTTCATTGAGTAGGCCGTTTTATTTATAATTATCATTGATGGCAATGAAGGCTCGATTAGGGGATGTACAAGTCACTTGAGCTCCCTGGTATTCCCGATCTATTGGTGGGTAGGTACACAGCCCCCCCCCCCAGCTCGGAAGCCGAGGAGATTCGAGTTTAGTGTAGGTCGACCATTGATTTCTATTTCGAGTAATGCATGTTAATTGGTTTAAGATTCAACTCAGATACGTACTTGATCGTATAACTTTGTTGATGTTCGTGTTTGAACCTCGAATAAGTATTATTGAAACAATGACCGTTTGGTCTTGGTGAGCTATCTAACTGTTTGGTATGAGGTAGCAACATATCCTAATGAAGACATTACTCGAAATCATAATCAAGGGTGCCTAAAAACACTTCATAGAAAAAGAAACATGAATATGTGTTTCTGAATTTAGAGTTGTTCATAGATATTGAGAGAGAGAAGTAATGACATGTGATCGATTATGAATAAAACATATCAATTGTTCAATGGTTTGCGAATGAGGATGATGGGATAAATTGATTTCTCATCAAAACCATAAATCTTGTGGTGCGAAAAAAGTTTTACTCAGGTCCCATGGTGGGCGCCAAATGTTCTTACCAAAAATGGATTAAGAGAGTTTCGAGATGGAGAAAAGATGACTTCTTTGTGGATCAAACTTTGTAGTGTTGACCGATCACAAGGAGAGAAGGGAGGCTCGTCCCTGTCAATAGGAACACCACAAAGATGAGGATAAATGCTTAACAATACAAAAGTTAAGAGCGTAAAATAAGAAATATTGTACTTTATGAAGAGTATGTATTTATAGATCTCTTAGATGACAACCATTAGGATCCTGATATTCCTAATCTTATGGCAGATAGGTACAAAAGTAATATATAAAGAATACTAATCTTGATAATTGTGAAAAGTTTTCAATTTAAATATTAAAAAATATATTTAATATGATAAATCATTTAAAATAAACTAAATCTCACTAAATGAACTTTATAACTAATTTATTCTTACTAAATTGAGTTTGCGCTCTATTTACAAAAAAGGAGTTCAATAGAAATGAGTAGTCCCAATTAACTTGATTAAATTAAACTTTAAATAACTTTAATATTTTGTTAGTTTATAAATTTTATGTAACTCAATTTTACAAATATATAATAATTTTAATTCTATCATTGATTTGAAATTTCCAAAATTAAAAAAAGCACGTAGATTAATTATGATTTAATGTTAAAATGGAGAATTTTTCCATCCACTTTAATCCAATTACTTAAACCTTTCACGTATTGCTCTCAATCCCTTTAGAAGTGGTGAGAATCCTCCATCACGCGTTTTCATTTGTTCTTCATCAGTTTTTTAGGGTTCTTTAACGTATGCAATAATTAATTTACACATAAAATAAGTAACACCCAAATTTCAAAAAGCATGTAGTAGTGAGTAGCCATTAATTCCGAAACAACTATATACCTATAAATCATAACATCACCATAACCATAGTTAACAATCCATCAACACATTTTCCTTAACTTTAAATTAACCACAAACACAACCAAATCTAGTTATCTATAATGTCTACTCTTGATGTTTCATTCTTAACTTCAACTAGTGAAGATGATCTGGCTCTTCACAAGCCCTTCCAAGATATTATTCATAAATGATTCATATTTTTTTCCAATTTTTTTAAGTATTATTCATAAATGATTCATACTTTTATTTTTCAATGTAGAGTTTGCTTTATTACTTTTTTGTCATGTTTTTATTTGAAAATAACGAATGATTCCATACCAACGTGTTCCGGATTTTATATCGATTATAGATAATAACATTTCATAATATATAAGTAGGTGTAAGACATCCTTGAAGTGTCTTTTTTAATTTAATTATTTTTTACCGATAAAAAAATATAAGTAGGTGCAAATCTTACCTTATAAGTTGATTTTATAAGGTTGAATTATATTTAAAATCTTTCTCTTAATATGATATCAGAGTTATTTATAATCTATTCTAAAAAGAATTTGCTAGTCTTATTAATCATCCGTTATCGAATTTTTATCAGATCACCTATAACTATATAGTGTTGCACATAAGTTGGAAACCTCGATACTAGAATGTTAAACCACCATTTATAACTTAAAACCTTATAAATATAAGTATGTAACTTTGTGGGACTTCAAATCCTAACACTTTTCATATAACTATGAATGGTGGTTGTATTGTAATTTATATAATTTCATCCCACATTAAACAATTAAATTTTTTATATGTGATTATTCAATTCAAGTGTGTTCTTAATCAATCAATTAAGCTACTTAATTTGTTCAGACAGTGTCTTATTGAATATCGAGGAGGCCCCAACATAAAATAGTTAGAAAAAAGTAAAAAGAAAAATGAAAACAGACAGCTCAAGATTCCATGTTTTATGAATTATGAAAAGTTGATTTTTTTTTTCTCTTGTAAAATATATATAAAGTTTCGAATCAAGTTCATTTTACATTCTTTTTCTTATACATTTATTTTCGATTTAAACAAGTGTGAGAAAAACAATTAATCAAACAAAAAAAAAGTAAAAAGATGTTGAAATAGAAAATGAAAAGGTGATGTGTATGAATAAACTACTTAGGTTCTTGAAAATTCGAACAAGATTAGTTGAACAAACAAAAACATTCTTAATTAGTGTGTACCTACCATGTGACAAGTTTTACAATCCATTAACTGTTTTTCTTTTTATGTTTAAACAATAAGATTAATTATTGCTTCTAAAGATATATAGTTTACTATGATAGGAAAACGAAAATTATTTCAATATATAGATATGAAAAAGGAAAATACATATAACATTCATGAAATTACTATTTTTTTTACATCACAATATATTAAAATTTAAATAATCAAATAATTATGTCATAATTAATTATATTAAATAAAATTTCCCATAAAATTTAAAATAATTAATTACATTATACATAACAATAATTGATGAAATAATATTATATATATACTACAAGAAAATCATGAAATAAAAACAAATTTTTAGAGACCAAAATCATTAGTTGCAATAGTAACTAAATTAGAAACCATTTTAGAAACTAAAAAAAATTAGTTTATATATTAGTTTTTATTATTGTTAAATAGTTTCTAAATTTGTATCTAATTAGCAACCAAGATTTTAGAGACCGAATTTAAAAACTAAATAATTGGTAGTTAAAAGTTTGGTTGGTAGTTACATACCAATTTAGAAACTATTTAACAATAAAAGAAACTAATTTAGAAATTTTTTTTTTTAGTTTATAAAATGATCTCTAATTTATTTACTATTGCAACTAATTATTTTAGTATCTAAAAATTGGTTTCTATTTTATGTTTTTCTGGTAGTGATAGAACATAAAATAATCGCTTATGTATAATATAATATGTAATCGATAACATAAATAATATAATAAAATATTAATAAAATAACAATAAAAAAAAATAAAAGTAATTAAAAAATAAAATAAAAATTAAAAGTAATGAAATAATAAGTAAAAGTAATTAATAATAATATATAAATGAAATATTAAAAAAGATTAAGAACTTATAATAATAAATAATTAAAAATAATTATAATATTATTATCAATATTAGTAATAAAATTATAATTTAATAATTAATTAAAAAAATTATAATAACAAGAACAATTTAATCATTTTATAAACATATTATTTTATAATTTTAAAAATTATTACATCTATTAAGTCACTAACAAATTTTTATATATTTCATTTTTATTTTTTTCTCTCTTTACTCTCTTACTCTTAATCAGTTTCTTTTTCTTTTAATTTTCCATTCTATTAAATCTACTTTCAAATCCAAATAAAACATAAATTCTTTGTAATCTTAACTTAGAAAATATATATATATATATTACCTTTTTTTATGGACACGTCATGCCAGATTAGGTTCTGAGTTGTATGTTATCATCATCAAGGATTTTAGCAGTTGCTTTATTTAAAAAATAAATAAAAAATTAAGACACTACTACGACTTTAGATATTTGACGATTCCTAGAAGGTAAAAAAACAAAATATGATAATAAAACATATAAAAAAGTTAGGTAATAAAATTTGTAAAATGATAATATTTAAATAATAAAATCAGTCTTTAATTTTGGAATCTATGAAGTTTTCTTTTCTGGGAATTTATTAAGTTTTGGGAGAGGAAGGGGAAAATTGAAGAAGTAAAAATGTTCATGGTACAAAACAATTTACTTAGGAATTTGTAAGAATTTTATGTTTTTTTAATTGTGAATAAGTTAAATAAGTTAAGAAATTAAAGAAGAAACAAAAACTCGTGGCTTCCAACATCATTTCTTAAAAAATAATTTGGTACAATCTAGCAATTTTTTCCTATATTTAGGTCATTTTTTCATCTTTTCGTACCTAACTTTCTATGTACGAAAAAAGTTATCTAAAAACATATTGACTTTTTTTATAACAAAAAATTTAAATTAAATTTTAAATATTAAGTAGTTTATGAAATGGGACTCCTAGAATATTATATATATATATATATATATATATATATTAAATAAAAGCAATCTGCAGAAACTCGTTTTGCATGTGAGATAATGAAAATTCTCTATGAATCTAAACATCATTTTGACCAGATACACTGCACTTTTCAATAAGTCAATTTTTAACTAAATATTATTCAATAATTTTATATTTTTATTTTTGAACCTTTCAGTGATCTCTTTTGTTAATTGTTGCAAATTAAGGATAATTAAGGATTAAGAAAAGGTGGCAAGCAATTATGTATGGTGTTTATTTTATCTCCTAACAGTAACAGCAAATTAAGAACTTTGATTACAGCACAGAAAATTCTAGATGTGCCACATCATTATCATGATTACAATTATACTTTATGCTTTGAATCAAATCAACCTTCCATGTGGCATTGATCTGATCACAGATGGGTCGGCAAAAGAAAATTTCATCAGTAAATAAACTATTTCTGCAGATGATGACATAATGCCAAAATGGCCTTGGAGTTTGAACACAGTGTGAATGAGAGAAAAGGAAAGAAAATCAATGTAATAAATTATTGTCTGAAAAAAGCCACAAACCTTATCGGATTTCAAGGCTTGGATTGGTACTAGATAGATATTACTCATCCCAATAGAAAAATTACAGCAAAAATTATACATGTATAAGCTATTGTGTACACATACCTTATTATAAATAGAAAGTATGTGAGCATAGCTTTCTTCATCACACCATCATAGTAAGCACTTTAGAGAACTCACACTTTCATCTATGGCTACCCTTATTGCCCCCAGCAACCACTCTCCCCAAGAAGATGCTGAAGCTCTCAGAAAGTCTTTTGAAGGTGGCTTATAACCATCATTATCATCATCAAGATCCCCTTTGTTGTTTGGATCATACTCGTTCATGATCTTGTTGATTTTGAATATTTCATCTAATGAAGATCTATGACAATTTTTCTAACTTGACTAAACTAAAAAAAGTGCATTTTTTTGTGTGTCTCGGGGTAATCTAGTGTTGAATCTGATGTACTTCTATAAATCTTTGCAAAGGGTGTTTGAAGTGAGTGAGTTAAAGTGATTTTCAGTTTTGTAGGATGAGAAAACTGTGATCTAATATTGATTGACCATGTAATTTCAGTGTTGAATTAGAAGTGCTTTTCCTTTTTATTGGAGGGTAATCTGTTGGAGTGATGAACCCGATGTAGTTGTGTGTGTCTTTGAAATAGGTGTTTGGAATGAGTGTGATCGATTGATTTCAATTTTGTAGGATGGGGTACTGATGAGAACACTATAATAGCAATTTTGGGTCATAGAACTGTTCATCAGAGGCAACAAATCAGAAGAGCTTATGAGGAAATTTACCAGGAGGATCTTGTGAAGCGCTTGGAGTCTGAGATCAAAGGAGACTTTGAGGTACCTTCATGGTGAAATGTTCTTGTTAGTGTTCCATGTGCCTTTTGAAATTCGTGAGTGCTAATTGAACTCTGAACTCTGTACTGTGTTAATTGTACTGAACAGAAAGCTGTGTACCGATGGATACTGGAACCTGCAGATCGTGATGCTGTTTTGGCCAATGTTGCCATCAAGAGTGGCAAAAACTACAACGTCATTGTAGAAATTGCCACAATAAACTCCCCAGAAGAGCTTTTGGCTGTAAGACGTGCTTATCTCCACCGCTACAAGCACTCTTTGGAAGAAGATCTTGCAGCACATACCACTGGCCCTCTACGCCAGGCAAGTTCCTGTGCATTGAGTACATGTTTGATCCACTCTGTCTTGAAAAAGCAAGAGTCTTTTTTGACCAATTTCTTAAGAGATCACTTTTTGTTCAGTGTTTACAATCTAGTTACATTTAAGAGTGAAGGGTAAGTAGCCAAATCAGATGACAATTTTGCTTCAGTAGTATGTTGGGGTTTTTTGTTAGGCATGTGGAAACAAAGGTTTGATCCAATGTAGTTAGGTAAGGTTTCTGAATTTTGAGTGAAGGGAATGTTATGGTGCATGTGATCTGAACTTTTGCTTCACTTTATCTTGGAAAATTTTATTTGACCAATTCTTTTCAATATTTCTATTCTAATCAAATATAAGATTAGATGTAAATTCTGCTTTGTGGTTTTTTGAGATTTTCAATTAGACATGTGGCAACACAAGTTTGATTTTGATCCACTGTAATTTGTAAGTACAAGTTTCTGACTTTATGAGTAAATGGAATGTTATGGTGCTTATGATCTGAGTTTTTGTGGCTGATATTGAACAGCTTCTAGTGGGGTTGGTGACCTCATTCAGGTATGTTGGTGATGAGATAAATCCAAAATTGGCACAAAATGAGGCTGAAATTCTTCATGATGCTGTGAAAGAGAAGAAGAGTTCCTATGAAGAGGCCATCAGGGTCTTGACTACAAGGAGCAAGACTCAACTGGTTGCAACTTTCAACCGTTACAGAGAGATCCATGGAGGTTCCATCTCTAAGGTAAGGAGATACCAAATCCTTTTATGTCCTTTTGGCAAATCACCAAAGTTATGATAATAATTTTCAATGTATGCCATTCAAAAGAGAAGTAAATAAAAGTTTAGATGCTTTACTTTATGAACTTGTATTTGATATTTCTTATGATTGTAGAAACTGGTGGATGAAGGATCTGATGATTTTGAGAAGGCATTGCACACCACCATCCGTTCCATCAATGATCATTTCAAGTACTATGAAAAGGTTTGATGTTTGAACTCACATTTTTTTCTCATTGTCCTATCCAATCTCATAGTATTTTCATCATTAAAATTTGGGCTGTTGCATCAAGATAACAGTCCTATGAACTTCACAGAGTTGACCCTTTATATGTTCTCCTATAACATATTTGAATTTGTTGATGTCATGAAAATAAACTCACTTTTGAAACTGTTAACATGCTGTTGAAAACCAACCAACTCATCACAATATCTACCATGATTCACCTTGATTTTTTTTTAGGTGGTGAGAAATGCTATCAAGAAGGTTGGAACTGATGAGGATGCACTCACCCGTGTGGTTGTGAGCAGGGCTGAGAAGGATCTGAAAACAGTCTCAGAGGTTTACTACAAGAGAAACAGTGTTCTTCTTGAGCATGCCATTAGCAAGGAAATTTCAGGGGATTACAAGAAGTTCCTTCTCACTCTGTTGGGGAAAGAGGACTAAGTTTTTTTCTGAGGGCATTTGTGATCATGAGTTCAGAACTCACCAACTCATACTTGTGTTGTTTGGTGCTTCAGTGTTGGTTTTCCTTTAGTCTGTTTTTTCCCTTGCTCTTCCCTTAATTATATTTCTGCATGAGAATATAGATTTCTCTTATGAGTGGTAGTGTGATAGCTGTTTTGGTGGCTATAAATTATGAACAGACTAAAAAGAATAAGAGATCATTGAGAATGCCCATTTGATTTTTGTTAAAATTGATTTTGAACTATCAAATTGATGTGGTTTTTGCCTTCTGCACTATATGAATTTGCAACTCAATTTCTGAAAAACACTACTTTCGCTAACTCAAAATTACATGTAATCATATTAAGAATTGAGTTATTTGCACCATTTATACAAGGTGAGATTTGATCATTCTTACCTTAATCACTGATTAACTTTTCAAAAGTTGATCAAACTCATATTTAATCACTCATTATTTGTCATTCTTACCTTAATCACTGATTAACTTTTCAAAAGCTAAGTTGAACAAAGAACAAAAAAACTTCACATGGTATTTAATCTAGGAATCCTAAATCTAAGTAAGAATATGATATTACATGTGCAAACATTTCTCAGGATAGGTACAAGGAGATACATTTGGATCCAAATTTTGGCCAATTTGATACAAGATATGTTCTGAGCATGAATCAGTGATAGTCTAACACACATTTGAATCCAAGTTTTGGCCAATTTGATACTAGATATGCTTTGAGCATGAAAAAATAAGTAGAATGGTTTTTGTACTTGAGAGTTTCAGAGTCACCTACCACGATTATGCAGTAGAATATGCCAGCAAAGAAAACTATAAGAAGCCAAACAAGGAAGGTCTCAACATAAAACTACAAATGAAATAAACAAACATCACTGCTATACTTCAGAAACAATCATGCATCAAACAAATTTAACCATTAAGTACAATTTCAAAACACTCTGTGATTCAATCAAACACTTTAAATTTTTTTTAACTCATCTGTTTTCACTTATCAACTTAGTTCTGTTACATTTCTTTCTTTCTTTCTTCTTTAGGACAAACAGAAGAATTCCAATCCATCAAAAGTAATAAGAATTTTTTTTCATTACAACCAACCCATCAAGTTTTTTCTCTTTCTTTTCAATTCCTCACCTACCAATCTATTTCTCATGTAGTATTTGGTTGAGAAGAATGGTGGGCAGAGAAAAAGGAAAAGGAAAAAAAATGGAATGAAACTGAAAATTTGGTTGTGTGAAGATTGGGTTCTTAAGATAATTTAAGATGACAAATCTAGAAATTCAAAATTACAATTTAAGAGCCATGGCTCAATTACCAAAAATATTGAAAAGAATTAAAAAAAAAAACTAATCACTTTTGTTTCTCTTCAAACATGATTAATCATATAAATATTTTTAAATTTTTTAACTAAAATCTCCAATTAAATAAATTGATAAAATTACTATTTTATATATTATATTATTCCATTATAATTAATAATTAAAACTTAATTAATAAATGTGGATGATTTAAATTATAATATTACTATATTTTTAATCATTTTAAACATTAATAAAAAAAATTATTAAATTATTTTTATTTTAAGTTTAATTAAGGGTAACGAATTAGGGCGGAATGAAATAATTGGATTTGATTTTAAATCTAACTCTATATTTTTTTTAAACAATATAGTTTAAAAATTTATAAATTGGTTTAATACCTATTTTAAAGTTGATAATTTCAAAATCAATTTTAAACTTTAAAACTAATATATATTTTCCAAGAATATTTTAGAATGAAAACATGTTAAATCTTTCATATTTCATAAAAGTGTATTATTAATTAATAATCTATAAAATAAATCAGTATTTGATATTTGATACATGTTTTGTTTATGTAGATGTAGGTATACGTTCCCAATGTAAATACATACAACTTCTTAATAAAAGAAAATAGTATATTACTTTAAATTTTAGTGTTGAAACGTGAGATTAAAATATATCAATTACTATATTTTAGTAAAAAGGGTATAAATCAATATATATATATATATATATATATATATATTTGATAAACATTAATATATTTTTAGTTGGGTTGGTTTATCAATTTATGTGTAGATTTTGCTTATAAAAATCATGTTATATATTTATTAAGAGTTGAAAAAAAATATAAATATTTTATTTTATGTTTTTCGTGTTTTCACATTAAATCAAAATCATACAACAGTTCACATGATGTGAAAAGGAAGTTATATATATATATATATATATATATATATATATATATATATATATATATATATAGAGAGAGAGAGAGAGAGAGAGAGAGAGAGAGAGAGAATTGATATTTTTTATCTTTAGTTGCTAATAATTATAAAATTGAATTATATAAAATATGAATGGGAGGTATATTGTATCAAATTATATTTTATATATTTTAATTAAAATTTATTTAAACAAATAGTATTTAGTGAGTTTCATATAAAGATATTTCGCATTAAATATTAATATTTTTTTTATGTTTTTATCATATAATTTTCCTTATTATTATGTTAAATAGAGTTTGGAGTACATTTGATTTTTTCTTTGTGTTTTCATATATTTGATGTGTAAAATATTAAATATTTATTTATTATATAAATGATTTTGAATTTAAAATGGATATTAAATAATCAGCTTTAAAATTGATACTGAAAAAAATATCAAATTTAAAATGGTATCAAACTTATTTATAAACATCAAGTTTTTATTTTAAAAAAATATGAATTTTAATTTAATTTCAATCCATTTGGGTTTGTAATTTACAACAATAAAATTGATTGAATCTGATCAAGTGACAATGATGTTAAGTTATTTTTATTTTAAAATTGTTTATTTCAAATTTTTGTTTTTATAAATAATCTAAATTTATTTTTTTTATTATTTTTATGAAATATTTAAATAAAGAAATTATATAATCCAAGCTTAGGTTAATATTAATAGAAAATTAACTCCAATTAGCATTAATTAAAAATAGGACCACCATGAACACATCTTTTACCAACTCCACACAAAACTCCAAAACTGAGATTCCATCTTGCCCAATTCCAAAGCAGCAAACTTGAATCAAATCCACAATTCAGAACCCTCCAACAACTACTTGTCAAAGGTTGGAAATGTCTTAAACTTTTATTAGAATCTCTCTTCTGAGAGGTAAAGCTATGATATATGTTTCTAAGACCTGTTTCTTGGTTTCATTATAGCATTTTCTGTAGTAATAATTTGATTAACAGTGTTAGTGTTATCATTTAAGAGGCATGTCGAAACTTCATGTACACTAATAATATAATTTTTCATTGTTATGAATCTTTATAGGTCATTAGCAACAAGTAACATGAAGTCTAAGATTTTTTAGAGGTTGAAATCTCACATCAATTAGAGATAAGATAAGGACATTTTATAATATAAGTGAGCACACAAGTTGACATGTTAAGTATAATAGTTTTTTTGGGCCTCCATTTGCTTTGGGCCTCTTTGGGCTTCAACTATTATTCTGAACCTCATCACCTTGTATATATCTTCTCTGTGCCTTCTTTCTGTTTATCAGATAATAATAATAATCTCTGAATTTCTTTTTCTCTTCAAACACGTGTACTGTTACTTTTCTTCATTCACTGTGCTAGGGTCCCGTTTCTGTTTCTTGGGTTCTTCTTCTTCTTCT